>Ga0256913_10000367_pt1 | contig 23128 bp, 16 predicted proteins | sample Axial_MatmetaG_FD_185970 | JGI IMG/M metagenome (GOLD analysis project Ga0256913, IMG submission 185970) | Deep-sea worm associated microbial mat communities from Axial Seamount, Juan de Fuca Ridge, Pacific Ocean - Axial_Mat | ecosystem: Environmental > Aquatic > Marine > Oceanic > Microbial... | reverse complement strand
CCCTTCATACGCATAGAGCATCGATGCCTGCCGAATTGACCGCGGGCCAAACCGGGTTCCGGGCTTGTTGGAACACCCCTCATCGTAGGGAACTCCAAGAATGACCGCATCGGCTTTTTTTTGCGGGTCCCAGAACGGGTAACCGGCAAAAGTTGCAATTCCGACATAGGGGGTTGTCCCTTTGGGCTGGGCGAAAGGGTTGTTCTGAATAAATTTGTCCATAATTGATCCTTCAATTTATTATGTTGGGCGGTTATTAATCATTCTGACAAATACTAATTTTCAATTCAGTCTTTCTACCCGAGAGAGAAGGTAACCAAAAATTAGTTATTCATTGGATTAAATCGAAGGATTCCAATATCACTAAAATTTTCAATATCGTAGATAAGAATATTCAGGGGAATCATAATTTCTCACCACTGGTTTTCTTCAAGAGATCAAACCATACCGTTTAAGTTTTCGGGCAATTGTTGACTGACTCACCCCCAAAAGTTCCGCCGTATCATACTGGTTACCGTATTCCTCCATCGCCTCGACCAGCAATGAACACTCAACCCGTTCAACAGCCTGCTGTAAGGTCAGTCGTTCGGTGGGAGAATCAACCCGTGAACCTCCTCCGGTAATATTTTGCGGCAAATCCTGAAAGCCAATCACATCTCCATCAGCCATCACCAAAACTCGCTCACACACATTCATCAATTGTCGGACATTCCCTGGCCACTCATAGGCAAACAGAGCATCCATCGCCGCTCTGCTCAGCCGCCGGTTGAGTCCGTTGCGCTGATTAAAGTAAGAAATATAGTGCTGAACCAACGGGACAATACAATCCTTACGATCACGAAGTGGCGGGATCCGCAAAGGGATGACATTTAAGCGGTAATAAAGATCAAGACGAAACTTTTTGTGATCGACCATCTCTTCAAGATTACCATGGGTGGCAGCAATAATCCGGACATCAACCTGTTTGTCTTTAGTCCCCCCCAGTCGTGTCACTTTGCCATCTTCAAGAAAACGAAGTAATTTCACCTGTGAGGAGAGGGGCAACTCGGCAATTTCATCAAGAAACAAGACTCCACCATCAGCCAACTCGATGTGCCCCGGCTTGGCGGCATGTGCCCCAGTAAAAGCCCCTTTTTCATGACCGAACAATTCTGATTCGATCAGTGATTCAGGAATGGCCCCGCAATTTATTTTTATCAGCGGTTTCTCAGCCCGTCGGGAGCGCATATGAATCAGATCAGCAAACAACCCTTTACCGGTTCCCGATTCCCCTAAAATAAGAACCGAAGAGTCAACTTGGCTTACCTTGAACGCCTGATTAAGAGCTTTGACCATCGCTGGGCTACGGGCAATCACCTTGGTTGATGCCATTTCAGCCTGTTGCATTTCCAGAATTTGTGACTGAAATTGGTCATTGATCGCCGATTGTTCTTCCAGACGGCGCTGTATTTCATCAATTTCGGAGAGGTCCCGCTCACTGACCACAATCATATCAATTTCACCCTGCTCATCATAGATTGGTGTCGCAACGGTCAAGACTCGCAGCCCTTCGTTGGTTTTGCGCAAAAACTTGACGGGCTCCTTTTTTTCAATGGCCTCCAATGTGGCAGAGCGATCAATAACCCCTCTTTCTACCAACTCAACCATATTGCGGCCAATCACTTCGCTAGCCTCAACGTTGTTGATCCGCAGGGAAGCAGGATTGAGCCTCATCACATTGGCATTGCCATCACAAATCCATAGCCCTTCATAACAGGAATCGACAATGGCAGAAAGTTCCCGCGACAGCTTCTTGAAGCTATCCATTTTCTGGATGATCGTACCAAACTCTACACTCTCAGAAAACACGCAAATAGCACCAACGACATTGGATCGAGACAGGATAGGACTGATTGTCACCTGAAAATTCTGGTTATTTCGGTCCATCGACATCGACCCAGGCTCACGACTCCCTATCGTTGTTTCAATTTGCTCCCAGAGTTGCGGAAAGTGTTCAACTAGGCGAGTGCCAGAAAAGATATGAAAACTCTGTTGGATAATCTGATTTGAGAGGAGAACAACCCCGTCATTGTCAACTGAAAGAATGCCAGCACCATTGGCATCGCTCTGGGTCTGGACAAAAACTTCCTCGTGCTGTCTACGATTCAAGCACATCTCTCCGTTTCTCGTAATTTCACACGACTCTCCCTCATCAATCCTTTTTTGCATTATAGATGCAAATCTAAATCAAGAAAATCATATTAGCGGGGAAGTTACAAGGAAATAAACCTTTATTCAGCACATCATCAAGTTGGAAATCTCCCCGTTCAGGCAGTGATTCCTCCATCAACACTCAGATTTGCACCAGTGGTGAAACCAGACTCGTCGCAAGCCAACATCAGGACAGCGAATGCAATCTCATCGGAGGTGCCAATCCGGTTCTGTGGGTGGTTATTTCGGGTCTCCTGCAGGTAGGCCTCTGGATCTTGCTGGAGATCAACAACCGCTTGCAGCATGGGAGTATCGATCACAGCTGGGCAGACGGCATTAACACGGATGTTCTCACGAGCATAATCAAGAGCCAGAGCGCGGGTCAGGTTTGAGAGACCCCCCTTGGAAGCACAGTAGGCTGCGCAGTCACGATTGCCAGTAAGACCAGCATCGGATGAGATATTGATGATAACACCGCCACCGCAAGCCCGGAAATGGGGATAGATTTCACGGCAACACAGGTAGGGGCCCTTAAGATTGATAGCGAGTAGCTGGTCCCACTCTGCTTCACTGGTTTCCTCAAGACGTTTTTCCAGATAGATACCAGCCGAATTTATCAACAGATCAATATGACCGAAGGTCGCAATCGACTCGGCGACTAGACGTTTCACATCAGCGGAACAGTTAACATCAGTTGGCAGAGCATGTACCGCTCCATCCCCCTTGATGCTCGCCAATTCCGCAACAACATGTTGGCAGCGTTCAGGGTTGCGTCCGGCCACCATCACCACTGCCCCCTCGCGCAAGAAACGTCGTGCCACGGCCAGACCTATTCCAGAGGTGCCGCCTGTAATCAGAGCGGTTTTCCCTTCAAGCAGCATAAGTTTTTCTCCCATTATTCTGATAAAGTCTTTCTAGGATGAAGAATAGTTATGTTTTGAGATTTGAGGACAGCGGGCAATTTTTCATGACTTCACACTTCCAATCACCCGTTTAATCCTTTTTTTGCATCATTAGGTGCAAATGTTTTGCCTCAGTCGGAATTGGAAAATCATACTGGAGTAAAAAATCCATGTTGATAAAGACAAAAAAACAGCGTATCAACTAACACCCCGCCCTAAAAGATTGTAACTATTCAGCACCTCTCTAGTTGGATCATTACAAAAATCATTTTCGTTATATTTTTATGACGGTAGCAACCTATTGACAACAAAGACTGGTGCGATTAATTGATCGCCACCATTTTGTCGGTATCCTGCTTCCGCTTGTACTCGGAATCCATCTCCATGAGACCGCTGGGAAAATCATAAGTCGCCATGAGCTCGATATACGGCTCAGGCTCAAAGTATTCGGAACCTTGGACTCCAGAGCCAGTCCATATTTTCTTCGCCAGCAGTTCCAAGGTAATAGCCGGAGTAAACGCTGTCTGTGCAACTACCGCTTGGCAATCATAAATCTCGATACATTGCTGATTATCGGCAACCTGGTACATATAAATTTCACGCTCAAGGCCATTTTTTTTACCTTTTACCCAGGTTCCAGCACAGGTTTTACCAACCATTTTGCGACCAATCTCAATTGGATTTGGGGCGCATTTGGCGACAAAATCTCGCGGTGTAATTTCAGAATCACCGACCTTCACCTTCACATCCACCCGATCCAGATTTAAGGCACGGAGATATTTCAAGCAGTTGATAAACTCGTCACCAAGACCAAACTTAAAGGTGACACGTTTCAATCCCTTGTCGATATAGCGCGGAATCAGTAGAACCTCTTCATGTTCAACATTAACCATTTCAACAGCACCGATTCCTTCGGGAAGAGTAAATACTTCGGGTTCAGAGAACGGTTCTGTAGTAAACCAGCCTTTCTCGCGTTCCCAGATCACCGGCGGATTCAAACACTCTTCAATAGTGGTCCAAATAGAGAAACCGAAGGCGATATCCACACCTTCAATTTCAAAGTTGTTACCATCTCGAATCCCGATCTCTTCAAGTTCGTCAAAGAAGTACTTTTCAGCATAGCGGGCGAAGATATCTGCCATGCCCGGTTCTACACCAGAACCGACAACCGCAAGAAGTCCTTTTTCTTTCCACTTCTCATGCTGCTCAAACTGATAATCACCCAGTTTGACATGAGTTTTGCGACAGGGGTCGGTCGGATGAGCTGTAGACAGGGTCATAGCGCAGTCCATGTAGTTGATTCCCTGTTCATAACAACTATCAAACAGCACCTTGTTGAAACTCGGATCACAGCAGTTCACCAGAATATCAGGGGAGTATTGCTTGATTACCGCAGCAACACTCTCAGCGCTCCCCGCATCTATCCTCTCTGCTGGAAAATGGGTCGGATTGCTTCGCCTGGTACTGACTTTCTGTGCACGATCCAAATTATAATCCGCCAGAACCATTTGCTCCAGCCATTCACCCTGAGAATCACGTTTATCCAAAATCGCAGCAATAGACTCACCAACCCCGCCAACACCAACGATTAATACCTTCATCGCTCTTTTCCTTTCACTTTAAACAACAGATACGATAATTAGAAAGCTTGATACTGACGGGATTTTAAAGATCAATTTTGCCCAGAGGATAACTCTCCCGGACTTTGCCGAGAGAGCTGTATTTTTACTAGGACTTTACTCTCACTCAATAGGATCAATCCCGATAAAGTGAAAGCAGGACAGAACCCAGATGCTCCCTTTTGTCTGCCGGGCTCCCCTCTTTGCTGCGCTGTTTCATCTGCATCCCCATAAGCTTGGTCAACTCAGGGGTCTTCTCCTCAAATACTAGGGCACCGGGGTAACACTCTTTAACGCAAGCCGGATCGCCACCACAGTAGTCACACTTGACGGCAATATCGGCAACCATCTCAATCATGCCGTAAGGACACGCCTCAACGCAGTCACCGCAAGCGATACACTTGTCAGCATCGACAACAACAACATCGTCGGCGTTTCGTGAGATAGCACCTGCCGGACAAGCCTGGTGACAGGGGGCATTGGGACACTGAAAACAGATGCTCGGGGCTGAAAACCCCTTATGGGGATAATTATTAACTTTGATCCGAGCGATAGTTGGCGAAAATTTACCCTCGTGAACAGCAGAACAAACGTAAGTACACCGATTGCAACCTGTGCATTCATTCGGATCGACATATAATTGTTTACTCATGGACTCTTCTCCTTCAACTCTTAGATATGATCCAAACCTAATTCAGCCAGTTTGGCTGCTCTCGGTTCTCCCTGTTCGTCCCAATCACGTTTTTTATAATAACGGCTCAGTGCCTCGGTAAAATCCTTGGAATCAAAAGTCTTTCCCGCATTAGGGCCATTTTTTAGCGGATTTTTCAAAATCTTCTCCGGCAAACTATCGTCAGCTAGGCCAAAACCGTTATACAGATTGAACATTTTTGATAATGTCCAGATTCGCTCGCCCGACTTATCCAACTCGGCCGCTGTCACTTCTTCACCCAACCCGATCGTCAACAACTCAGCGGTGATATCGGTGTTGATTGAGCCCCAGAAATCACAGAAACACATCGACCATTTAATCCCATTGAAATTTTGTGATTCGACCACCTCTTCAACCAACGCATCAATCCCAAAGGGGGTTTCATTGAAAATAGGGAAAGCCCGTAAATGGCAGGCGCCCCGTTCACTGGTCGCATAGGCAAGTCCCATTCCGTAGTTTCCACGCGGTTCATAAGCTGGCATTTCAAGCCCCTTGACTTCCATAGAAACATCAGCAGCATGGTATTTTTCTGCCAATTTCTTTGCCCCCATAGCCAGATCACGCCCTCGCTCAGTGGACAAACTGGCAATCTCTTCAACCAGCTTCAGGTACTCTTCACCGTCACCGAACCTGATTCCAAAATCGTGGCGACCACTCTCAGTCAATTCCATCGCCATACCGATAATACTGCCACAGCTCATGGTATCGATCCCCAAGTCATCACAAACCCGATTGAATTTGATAATGGCTTCCAGATCATTAATTTCACAGTTTGAACCACCTAGGCAGAGGGTTTCGTATTCCGGCCCTTCGATCTCGGCATCACCAATTTTGGTAAATTTACCGCACGCCAGCGGACAACCTGCACAAGCACGATCGGCAATCTTGGCCGCTTTGATCACATCAGAATTGACGATATTTTTATGCTCGTTGATTCCGCCGCTGTAGTTTCTGGTTGGATGGATTCCCAGCTCATTGGTGACATCAACCAGAACCGCCGTTCCATCGGTATTGGCCCAGAGATTATCTTCTGTGAACAAGTTTTCAGTTTTATGATGGGTAACCCGCTCAATAAATTTCGGCATATCGGCGACCGTCACCGCTCCGCTCCCTTTGCAGACCACCCCCTTGAGATTCTTTGAACCAAACAGAGCCCCGGTACCACCACGACCAAACTGGCGATACGACTCGGAACCGATCATGCTGTAAGTAATCAGCTTTTCACCGGCAGGGCCAATTGCCAGAGTTTTGGCTCCCGCTTCACCAACCCCTTTTTCCATAAATTTTTCGGTAGCAAAAATCCCCTTTCCCATGATCGGAGTGGCGTCTTCAAGGGTGACCTGATCATCAACAATTTTCAGATAAACCGGGGCATCTGATGCCCCCTTGATGATCAGACCATCATAACCAGCATATTTAAGTTCGGGACCGAAAGCACCACCGACGTTGCTGGTAAAAATTGTTCCGGTATGGGGAGATTTGGAAACCAAGCTGAGGCGCGAAGTCAACGGTACCAGAGTTCCGGAAAAAGGACCGGTCATAATCACAATGGCGTTGTCTGCCGACAGCGGATCAACCTGAGGAGCAACAGCCTCCCAGTAATAACGAAGTGCCATCCCCCAACTTCCCCAATAGTCCCTGATCCACTCCTGACGCAGTGGTTCAGTTGTGATCTCCCGCTTGGTCAAATCAACGACCAAGACTTTTCCTGCATATAGATTCATACCCGACCTCCTCTTTCTTGGAAACTCACCGATTCAGGTTCAAAAGCAGCAGCATATTGCCACAATGAACTCCTGACAAACAAAATTTATATTCCGCAGACAATCTACGCATCAGAGCAGAAGTCATGCCATAAGCCGCTCAAGCTCTCTATCTCAGTCAATAAAAAACTGCACTGATAGCATTCGGCTCCTTTGGTCGAAAATCATCTTTCTTCCGAACGGTGACCAGCCACAAAGACTAGATTAAAAGTTATCTCGACTCTAAATTTATTACTAGTCACATAAAAATCTCCAGTTCTGAAAATCAAAAAGAAACATAGTTCCTGCCAAAATTCACATATGCATCAAATCTGCACGGAAAATATCCTAGCATACACAAGCCAGGACAGAAACATCAACGCTGACAGGCAACATCGGAAAGTACCCTATTCATAGATGACAATGTAAACAATGTTGTATCATACTAGAATAACGCTTATTTTTTACTATACACCAGACGCTAGCTATCTTAATAGCAATCGAAATCTTTTCTCAAGCGACCAAACAACAGTCGGAAAAGCATAGTGATTTATATTTGCATCAAAAATGCATTTATAAATCACTATATGCTGTTAAATATCATCTTAGAGATGAAGGTATCTCACCATTATGCTCTTTAGTATCAATATGTTATCATTCTAGAGTGATAAGCAGGGTAAAATTGGTACATTCCTTGATCATATCAATCTTTTGTTAAGACTAAATGCAAAAGTGGGAAAGCCCTTATTTCAAATCATATAAAAGGAGAATAGGCATGGCCGCCACAGAAGCTTTACGGAAAGACAAAGAAAAGTATGTTGCAAACGGGATATCAGCCCTGGCACCCATTTTTATCGAGAAGGCCAGAGGAGCCATTATTACTGATATCGATGGCAACGATTATATTGATTTCTATGGTGGTATCGGAGTGATCAATGCGGGGCATTGCCCGCAATCGGTTGTTAACGCCATCAAAGGTCAGGCTGAAAAATTGCTGCACAGTTGTTTTATGGTTGGGATGTACGAACCTTATGTTCAGCTGGCAAAAAAACTTTGCCAAATCACTCCCGGTGATCAAGACAAAAAGGCAATGTTCGTCAACAGTGGTGCCGAAGCAGTTGAAAATGCCGTCAAGATTGCCAAAGCCTACACCAAACGGCCGGGGATCATCGCCTTTGAAGGTGGTTTTCATGGGCGTACCCTACTGACCATGACCCTGACCAGCAAGGTCAAACCTTACAAACATGAGTTTGGTCCCTTTGCCCCCGAAGTCTACAAAGCTCCATCGGCTTACTGTTACCGCTGTCCCTACAAACTCAAGTATCCGAGCTGCGGAATCGCCTGCCTTGACCATTTCGAGCGCTTCTTTATCTCTGAAGTTGATCCAGAAAATATCGCCGCGATGATTATCGAACCGGTTCAAGGGGAAGGTGGTTTCATTGTGCAGCCGAAAGAGTTCTTGGTTGGATTGAAACAACTTTGCGAAAAGTACGGGATTGTCTTTATTGCCGATGAGGTTCAATCCGGGTTCACCCGCACCGGAAAGATGTTTGCCTGCGAACATTTCGGAATCATTCCAGACTTAATGACTCTGGCCAAAGGGATTGCTTCCGGCATGCCCCTCTCTGCGGTGGTCGGCAAAGCCGAAATCATGGACGCACCGACCCCGGGGCGAATTGGCGGCACCTACGGCGGTAACCCGGTCGCTTGTGCTGCGGCACTGGCAACGATTGATCTGATGGAAAATGAAGATCTGAGCGGCAAAGCTGCCAAAGTCGGCGAAACAATCGTTAAGCGCCTGAAAAAATTGCAGCAAAAGTATCCGCAACTTGGCGACATCCGTGCCCTTGGAGCGATGGTGGCAGTAGAAATCGTCAAAGATCCCGAAACCAAAGAGCCCGACAAAGATGCGGTTGGGGTAATCATTGAGGAGTGCTTTAAACACGGGGTTCTCTCGATGGGTGCCGGAATTTTCGGCAATGTCATCCGCTTTCTGCCACCGGTTGTGATTACCGACGAACAATTGAATAAAGGGCTGGATATTTTCACCGAAGCGGTGGACGTTGCTCTCGGCTGATCGCCAAGCCACGCAAAGAATTATCAACCTGATCGGCAGAGAATCGTGTGCAAATAATCGATGCCCACATCCATTTTTCAGACACAGAAATGCTGAAAATGACTGCCCGTAACATTTCACATCTTGATTATTCAGCAGCTGGATTATCTGCCGAATTCAAGAAGTCGAATGTTGTTCTGGGAATCGGAATGGGGCTCACTGAAGCGACAAAAAACGCTTTCCCCTGTTCTGAGATTGACAACCCCATGCGACTCGATCTGGAAGCCAACCTTCCAGATCGGGTTGTTTGCTGCCCGGGGATCAATCCAACCAAGCTTCAGGGGGCTGAACTCAATATACAACTATCCAGAATAGAAGCAGAGTTGCAGCGGGAAAATGTGGTCGGATTAAAAATCTATGCGGGATATTACCACTACTACGTTTACGATAAAATTTATGGGCCGATCTATGAATTAGCGTCCCATTACCATCTGCCTGTCGTAATTCACAGTGGCGACACCTATTCTGATCGAGGGCTGCTGAGATATTCCCACCCGCTGGCTGTCGATGAACTGGCGGTAACTCACCGTGATATTACCTTTGTCATAGCCCACCTAGGTTGCCCATGGGTGATGGATACCGCCGAAGTTGTTTATAAAAATGAGAATGTCTACTCTGATTTTTCGGGTCTGGTGGTTGGGGATCAGGAGCTGGGGGAATGTATTGAGGAACCGCTGTTTTTAAATCAGATGAGAAGTGGGATGGTTTACAGTGGCTACAAAAAGTACCTGTTTGGCTCCGACTGGCCACTGACCAAACTCAAGCCCTACATTGATTTTGCCAAGAAAATCATTCCGGAAAAGCACCATGATGACTTTTTTTACAATAATGCCGTCACCATCTTCCCCAAAACAGAGAAAATTCTCGCCAAAATCGGTGCAGAAGATACTGATTGACCAAACGCTGCCCCCCCCTGACCTTCTCCTCCAGAAAGAAGAGAAGAAGAATAAAAAAGGTGCATCCATTTTTAAAAAGATGCACCCTTTGACTCTACTGAAACCTGACTATAAATCCTCAGCCACGGGTTAATGTCAAAATAGCTTTACCGAGTCGAACTCTCTTTTCCTGCGGGCTTCCATCAGCTGAGCGCTGTTTCATCTGTACCCCTTTGAGCTTGAGCAACCCGGGAGTTTTCCCCTGAAAGACCAACGCCCCGGTGTAACACTCCTTGACGCAAGCAGGATCACCATCGCAGTAGTCGCACTTGGTGGCAATACCGTTAAGCAACTCAATCATCCCATAGGGGCAGGCTTCGACACAGTCACCGCAAGCCGTACACTTATCGGCATCAACCACCACCACATCATCAGCATTGCGTGAAATAGCGTCAAACTGACACGCCTTATGGCAGGGAGCATTTGGGCATTGAAAACAGATACTGGGGACCGAGAAGCCCTGATGGGGAAAGTTATTGATCCGTATTCGTGCCTGCTCCGGGGCAAAGATATCTTCCTTCACTGCAGAACAAACATAAGTACAGCGATTACAGCCGGTGCATTTAGCGGGGTCGACAAATAGTATTTTCATCATTGTTTTGTCCTTTATCCATTAATATTGATCAAGACCGAGCTCGGCAAGCTTTTCTATAGCAGGAATTCCTTCTGGATCCCATTGTCTCAACCGATAAAAAGTCTGTTTGGCATATTCAAAATCTTCTGCTGAAAAAACCCGGCCATCATTTGCCCCTTTTTTCAACCCCTGATTGAGTATCTTTTGGGGCAATTTATCATCTTCCGCGGTAATCCCGGCGCGCAGATTAAACAGCCGTCCCAAATTCCAGATTCGCTCACCGGCACGCAACAACTCAGCTGCAGTGACCGTTTTCCCCAGGCCAACTGATAAAATATCGGCCATGATATCGGCGCTGATATTCGCCCAGACATCACAGAAACCGAGCGACCATTTGACCGCATTCAGATTCTGAGCATCAACCACATCACGAGCCTGAACATCTAGATCAAGAGGGGCCTCAGAAAAAACCGTAAAAGCACGCATATGACAAGCACCCCGCTCGCTGACAGCATAGCTCAGCCCCATTCCATAGTTGCCCCGTGGGTCGTAGGCCGGCAGTTCCAGCCCCTTCACTTCTGTAGACAAATCCTGGCTGTCATAGGTTTCGGCCAGCCACCTAGATCCCTGAGCGAGATCCCGACCCCGTTCGGTAGAAAGGGTTCCGATTTCAGTCACAACTTTCAAATACTCGGCAGACGGGCCGAAAGGGAGCTTGAAGTCTTTGCGCCCCTTTTCGGTCATATCCATCGCCATCGCCATGATATTTCCACAGGAGATGGTATCCATCCCCAGATCATCACAGAGTCGGTTAAACAGGATAACCTGCTCCAGATCGTTCACTTCGCAGTTGGAGCCACCCATATTGAGCGTTTCATACTCAGGCCCCTCCATTTGCGCACCGTTAACATCGGTAAATTTACCACACGCTAGGATACAGGAAGCACAAGCACGATCCCCCAGTTTGGCCGCCTTGATCGCATCGGTTGCCAACGGCTGAATACTATCGTTCATTCCGGCAGTAAAATTACGCGTCGGATGGATTCCCATCTCATTGGTCGCTTCCATCAAAATCGGAGTTCCATCGGTATATGCCCAGAGGTTCTCTTCATCCAGCAAACTGGTTTTTTTGTAGTGATCGATGGTTTTAAGGAAAGCTCCCATATCGGCAACTCGGACGCCACCGGTTCCCCGGCAGACAATTCCTTTAAGGTTTTTACTGCCGAACAGTGCTCCACCGCCACTGCGCCCCATTTGGCGATAGGCCTCAGAACCGATGCAGGAGAATTTCACCAGGTTTTCTCCAGCCGGTCCAATGACGAGACTCTTGGCCTCTTCTGAGCCAATCGCGGTTTGTAATAGTTTGTCAGTCTCAAAAATCCCTTTACCCCATAAATCACCGGCATCTTCAAGACTGACCCGATCATCCTCAATTTTCAGATAAACCGGGGAGGATGCCTTACCACGAACAACAATCCCATCATAGCCGGCAAACTTAAGTTCATTGGAGATGCCGCCCCCAACATTCGACTGGAAAACTGTGCCACTTTGAGGCGATTTTGAGACCAGACACATCCGACCAGAGAGGGGGGTCAAAGTGCCACTCAAAGCACCCGTCATCAGCACCAGTACATTTTCTGGACTGAGAGGATCGACCGTTGGCGAAACCTCATCCCAATAATAGCGCAGCGCCAACCCCCAACACCCCCAATAATCCTCAATCCATTCCTGATTGAGAGGGGCTGTCAATATTTGCCGGCTGGTCAAATCGACAAAAAGTATTTTATCAACAAAACAATTCATATTTTTCTCCATTGTTTAGATAGATTTATCTGTAATATTAAATGGGCATTGCAACACCAAATTGAGCTCGCGATCTCTCTATCATGGGGATTGTCTACCCTTGATAGGGAGATCACGTTGCTGAACCGTTACTGAATATTTAACATTGATACAAAATCAGCAGGACTCGGGATTCTATCCACCAATACCTTAAAGTCTACGGCAAAACGGCACTTATTCCATGACAGGCTTCTAGGCTATCCGGTCCAGTGCTTTGTAGTATTCGTGGGCAACCGGCAGGAACCAAGGGTTGCCGGAGTAAAGAGGGATTGGTCTTGACCGATTAGCAGCAAAAAGAGTGTTCAACTCTTTCCCCAAAATCATGTCCGCGAGTTTGAAACCAAAATAAGTAGACATCCCCACCCCATGACCACAATACCCCATGGCATAATGAATGCCTTCATTTTGGCCAATAACTGGCATGTAATCAGCAGTAAAACCAAGAATCCCAGACCATGCATAATCAACTGAATAGTCGGCCAACTGCGGAAAAACCTTCAGCATGTCTTTGCGAATCTGCACCGCCTTATCGCTGAACGATTGCCTGAATTGTCTGGGACGACCACCAAAGAGTAAACGCTTGCCATCCGGTGACATACGAAAATAATAGAGAAATCGTTTTGTATCAAAAACCATACGATTGTTGGGAATCAACGACTGTAGCTCCTTTTCTGGAAGTTCCTGGGTGGCAACCATAAAGCTTTCCACTGGAATCAGTCGTTTCATTTGCCATGGTGTCAAATTGGTCGTATAGCCATTAGTTGCGACAACAACATTATCCGCCAGAATGATTCCGGCGTTGGTAGAAACCGAGAAACGGCTTCCTTGCCGTACAATTTTCCGTGCCTTGATTCCTTCGTGGATATCAACCCCGGCGTTGTCAGCCATATTGACCAGACCGGCAATGTATTTGGCTGGATGAAGACCAGCACTGATAGGCTCGATCAGGCCACCGTGGTACAGGTTCGATCCGATTTCATCGTTCATTCTATCTGCGGGAACCAGAATCGTCTCATGATTCAGTTCTCGGGATAAAAACTCCTGATCTTTTTTCAACCCGGAAAAATGTCGCGGTTTGTATGCCGCTTGCAGGTAACCGCTGCGCTTAAAATCACAATCGATCTCCCCCTTACGAATCAGTTTCTCAACGCAATCGATCGATTCCAGACTTTCTCGATAAAGCCGGATCATTTTTCCCCGACCGAACGTTTTCTTGATTGTAGAGAGGCTGACACTTAATCCAGTGAGTGCCATTCCGCCATTTTTGGCACTCGCCGTAGAACCGATCCGCTCCTGATCGATCAAGGTGACAGCAACATCTGCATTACGCAGACAAAGCGCCGTTACTATCCCAGTATAACCGCCACCAATCACCAACACATCCGTTTTTTCGGGAAATCGTCGAGTAGAATAATCAGTTGCTATGAGACGTGGTGATGTCCAGTAGTTATTCTCAATAAATTCATGCTGTCGTGGCATGGCACACACTCTTGATTTAATAAAGGAAGCCCTCCCCACATAGAGAGGGCGTTGGATTCGAGTCTCTTTCAGGGCTAACTGAGCCGTTCCTCAACAATCTTATCAATCGTCAAGTCCAGCTTTCCAGCTTCCTTCATATAGTATGTACGCATTTCAGCATCAAATGCTTCCGGCGGGAAAACACCACTCATATTGATTTTGTCGTTAACAAACATTTTAGTGAACAGGAACGCAAACTGCCCGGTAAAGTAGGATTCATGGGTCATCCCCGACTTTTCAAAAGCCTCGGTCAGACCCGGGCCACCGATATAGGTATCGATGGTCATTGTCTTGCCATCTTTTTCTCCCTCAACACGAACCAGAAATGCCCCTTCTTCCATATGCATCCCTTCGTCGAGAACCGCCTGAATTTCATCTTTGTATTTAGGAGCTGCAGGAGTCAGCTTGGAAATCAGGTGCATAGGGATCACCTGTTGGCCATCAACCTCTATCGGTTCTTCAGAGAGAAGTCCCATGTCGTAGAAATATTTGGCAAGATCACAACCGGGGCCGCCATACCTGAAATAGACATTCTTGACCCCCTTGAGATATCTGTTCGCCAGCAGCCCCATAGTGACAGGCTCTTCATGCTCATGGTCAACCATCAACCGCTCGCCCAACCCTTTGAATTCTGTCATTTGTGGATTGTTAAACGGTGGCACCCGCTTGAATTCACCATTTTCAAAAACAACCGGCTCAGCTCCCATATCAGCAAATGCCGTTTCCGGAGACCACCAGAAGGGGATGAATTTTTTCGACCAGATGCCGTCATAAACCATGATGGAAATGGTATCGACACGATCAAAGTGCTCACAAGCCTCGCGCGTCACAATGTTGGCAACGCCAGGCGCTGAACCGGTATTTGTGAGGACAGCCAAACCTGCATCAACAAATTCCTGATCACGCCCAAGCTGTCTTTTGATCGCTTCAATAAATCCGAGATCGCTGACTGGTCCAGAGGCCAAATCCTGATAGTGTGCTTTAACTTTGAGGGCAGCATCCATAACGGTCATATTGAATTCTGGAGCCAGACCGTTAACGATCAGTTCACACCCTGCAGCAGCTTTAACGATTTCATCAATATTTTTTGCGTTGACCTGAACCGCCTTCGCTTTTGACAATTCTTTTTCAAGGGTTCTTGCAGCCTTAAAATCATAGTCGGCACATATTATTTCTTCAATATTCGTCTCATCCTGTAACCGTTTTGCAATCGTACTTCCCTGTGCACCAACTCCCAGCACCATAACTTTCTTCATGAGTAGCTCCTCTGAAAATATTTAAATAGATATTTTTAAACCATCATGACTCAAGCCTCAACCATCGGCTTAGAGAACCTGAGTCTGTCAATCCGGCAATATCAAACTTTCAGAGCATTAACCATAAGCCCGGTGCGTCTCCAGCCCAATCCGTGGCGATTTAACGACCGGATTCAGCAGCAGCTTGAGCTTCATCAGACTCTGTTTATAATTGAACTTTATTTTTGACATCATTCTTTCCAAATTTACTCAATAGCCTACATTAAGGCCGCGCCATCAGCAGAGGGTGTAGACGTATAGACGGTCAGGCTCGCTATGACTGTTCAAGTGCCTGTTCCGCTTCCTTCTTGTGTTTCTTTTCCAGATTATTTGAAATAATTCCCATCGTAATAACAATCGATGCTGCAGTCAGAACAATAAAGGTTCCAATCGCGTTGATTTTTGGACTGATTCCCAGCCGCACGGCAGAAAAAACCTTCATCGGCAGTGTGGTTGAACCAGGGCCGGCAACAAAGCTGGTGATAACAAGATCATCCATCGACAAAGTAAAGGCCAGTAGAGCCCCGGAGATAAGTGCAGGAGAGATGATCGGTAGGACGATAACAAAAAAAACTTTAAGCGGTGATGCTCCCAAATCCATTGCAGCTTCTTCAATGGAAAGATCCATGTCACGCAGACGGGAAGAGACAATAACAGTGACAAACGAAGCCGCAAAAGTAATGTGGGTAATCGTAATCGTCAACATACCCCGTCCTTGTGGCCACCCGATAAGATGCTCCAGCGAGATAAACAGAAGCAAACTGGCCAATCCGGTGATAACTTCGGGCATGACTAGCGGTGCCGTAATTGTACTGGCAAAAAAAGAATGGCCCCGAAACCGACCAAAACGGGCAATGACGTACCCGGCAACCGTTCCAAGAACAGTCGCAAAAATTGCAGTCATGACACCGATTTTCAGACTGTTCATCAACGCATCCATCAAGCTTTGATCTTCCAGTAATTTAAGGTACCACTTACCGGAAAATCCGCCCCAGACGGCCACCAACTTGGAGGCATTAAATGAATAGAAAATCAAAATAAAAATCGGGACGTACAGGAAGGCAAAACCAAATCCCAGTATAACTTTTAGAAAAGTAGGAATTTGACGACTCATAATGCCTCCTTAGACTGATAACGGTGAAATATAGCCAATGGCAACATCAAAAGAATCAGCATAACAATAGCAACAGCCGAGGCAATAGGCCAATCCCGGTTATTGAAAAATTCCTGCCACAGCACCTTTCCAATCATCGGGGTATCAGCACTTCCTAAAAGCTCAGGAATAACAAACTCGCCAACTGCCGGGATAAATACTAACATCGAACCGGCAACAATTCCGGCAAGAGAGAGAGGAAGAGTGACTTTGATAAACGATTTCCAGGGTTTTGCCCCCAGATCGTGAGCCGCCTCCAACAGGGTGTGATCGTGCTTTACCAGATTTGTATAGAGGGGCAGAATCATGTAGGGAAGATAAGCATAAACAATCCCTATATACATGGCAATATCGGTGTTCATGATAACAAGCGGCTTATCGATAATTCCGGTCCACAGTAGAAAATTATTGAGCAGTCCATTGTTTTTCAGAATTCCCATCCAAGCGTAAATCCGAATCAAAAATGAAGTCCAGGAGGGGACCACAATTCCCAGCAACAGAATATTTCGCCAGGTTGAATCGGCCCGGGCAATTCCGTATGCCATCGGATAACCGATCAACAGGCAGAACAGGGTCGATATACCAGCCAAGCGGAGCGAATTCGTATAAGCACTGACATAAAGATCATCTGTCAGCAGAAACAGATAATTGCCAAAATTAAGCTTGATATTCAGAACATCCTCTGCATATTCCAACAGAGAGGTATAGGGAGGAATTGCGATCGCCATCTCGGAAAAGCTGATTTTCAGAACAATTGCAAAAGGAATTATGAAAAACAGCGTCAGCCAGATGAGGGGACCGGCAATAACCAGTGTCCGGCCTTTCGGCAGAAATCTCTTCAGTTTTTTCATCATTTCACCAATACAACCCCGCTGATGGGTGCCCAGCTGATGTAAACTTTTTCTTCCCACACTGGCCGCTCATGAATCGTCCGGTTCAAATTGACCTGAGTCGCACTCACCAGTTTGCCATTCGTCAGCCTGACATAGTAGGTTGAAAGTCCACCAAGATAGACAATATCCTCAATTATTCCTTCCGCCCAGTTATAGGGACCTTCCGGTTGCTCGCGGGAAATCATTATTTTTTCCGGTCGCACCGCAACCGACACTTCCATCCCAGCAGTTCCGGTAACCCCGTGATCGATATAAATATCAGCATCGATATCACGCGTATCGATGATTTCGTGATCTGCGGCATCCTCTTTTATGACGCCCTCAAAAAGGTTAACCATGCCAATAAATTCAGCACTGAAATGACTGTTGGGGAATTCATAAACTTCTGAAGGGGGACCAACCTGGATGATGTTCCCTTTATCCATGACAGCAATACGTGTCGCCATGGTCATTGCCTCTTCCTGATCGTGGGTAACCATGATGCAGGTGACACCAACAGCCTCAATCATATCAATCAGGTCGATCTGCATTTGTGCACGGAGCTTCTTGTCCAATGCGGCCATCGGCTCATCAAGCAGCAACAGTTTGGGTCTTTTTACCAAGCACCTGGCTAATGCGATACGCTGCCGTTGCCCTCCGGAAAGCTGATGACTTTTCCGTTTGACATAATCCTCCATTTCCACCAATTTCAGCATATCCATAACCCGCTCACGGATCTCTGCCTTGGGGACTCCATCCTGTTTCAAACCAAATGCGACATTCTGTTCAACAGTCATGTGGGGGAAAAGGGCATAAGACTGAAACATCATATTGATGGGACGTTTAAATGGCGGGATTCCCGACATATCCTGACCATCGATGATAATTTCACCAACCGAGGGAGTTTCCAGACCAGCAAGCATTCTCAAAAGAGTTGACTTTCCACAACCGGAACTTCCAAGCAATGCAAAGATCTCCCCTTCCACAATTTCAAGATTAACATTATTAACTGCCACGAAATTGTCAAAGGATTTACTGATATCTTTTATTTTTACAAAAGAGTTGGATTTACCGGTATCTGCAGCAACGGGCTGCTCCTGTGCTACTGTCGTCATAATAATATCATCTCAATATAAAAATGGAAGGAAGGCACATCAACCCAGCGTGGAAACACTTGAGGTTGATGTGCCAGGTTACAGAAAAAACTTACTTTCCTGTTTTCAGCTTAGTCCAGGTACGGTTAACGATACGATTTATTTTAGGTGGTAGCACCTGAGTCAAAAACAGATGTTTTTTAGTTTCATCATCGGGATAAATAGAATTGTCGTTGAGAATCTCGGGATCAACCAGAGGATTTGATGCTAGGTTTGGATTGGCATACCAGACGTAATTGGTAATGTCTGCAGCAATCTGTGGTTTCAAGATAAAATTGATAAACTTAAGCGCATTACCTGGATGGGGTGCATCCTTTGGAATAGCCATCATGTCGAACCACAGCATTGCCCCCTCTTTGGGGATGACATAACTTATTTCCACACCATTTTCTGCTTCCTCGGCACGATCCATGGCCTGAATAATATCTCCTGAATAACCGGCAGCAATACAGATATCACCGTTGGCCAGATCGTTGATATACTTTGAACTATGGAAGTAGGTCACATAAGGGCGGACTTTACTCAACAGATCATAGGCTTTTTTGTAGTCTTCGGGGTTGTGAGAACTTGGATCAAGACCCAGATAATTAAGAACTGCGGGAAACATTTCAATGGGAGAATCAAGCATGGAAACACCACAAGCACTCAGCTTGGACACATACTCCGGTTTAAATAGTAGGTCCCATGAATCGGTCGGAGCATCCTCACCCAAGATCTCTTTAATCTTTTTAACATTAAAGCCAAATCCATTGGTTCCCCACATATATGGAACTGCATATTGGTTACCTGGATCGATATAGGCTCCCAACATCTTCATCAGTTCAGGATCAAGGTTGCCATAATTGGTCAATTTACTTTTATCCAGTTTCTGATGCACACCAGCCTGGATCTGTTTTGCCAAAAATGTGTCAGATGGGACAACCAAATCAAACCCCGAGCCACCTGATAACAGCTTTGTCTCTAAAACTTCATTACTGTCATAAACATCATAAATAACTTTGATTCCGGTTTCTGCTGTGAATTTTGAGAGAGTATCTTCAGCGATATAATCAGACCAGTTATAAACATTGAGAATTTTTTCTTCATCAGCAATTGCGACTGAAATCAGAAAGGTGCTGGCAAGGGCAAACAGAGTTAATATTCTCAGACTGCGTTTAAACATGTTACCTCCTCTAAATTTGAGATTTAAATACAACAACTAAAACCAATGAAAATAGAACATTCAGCATTAACCATTCTACCAGAACAAAGTTTATACTACTATTTAAACGAGCAGAAACAGAGTCAGCAGATTTTCCGCTCGACCAAGAGATCAACAGTGATATCCAACTTTTTTGCTTCAGCAAAAAAGTAATCCCGTGCTTTTACATCGAGTACTTCCGGCGCAATCACACCAGTTTCGTTAATGACATCATTCACCAGCATTTTGGTGAAGATAAAAGCACACTGCCCGGTCAGATAAGATTCATGACTCAAGCCCGACCTCTCAAATGCTTCAATCAGCCCGGGAGCGTTGACGTAGGCAGTGATTTGAATCTCCTTCCCTTCCTTCTTTCCAGCGACAAGAACTTGAAAAGCCCCTTCTTCTGTCACCAGTCCCTGATCAATAATCTCCCGGATTTCCTCCTCATACTTGGGTGCCGGCGGAGTGTGGTTGATAGTCAGATCAAAGGGGATGTATTTCATACCATTAATTTCGTGCTCTTCAGATGACAAAAAGCCCATGTTATACAGCGACTCAGCTAATTCGACATGACGACCGCCATAGCGGAATACAATATCCTTAACCCCCTTCAGGTAGCGATCAGCATTAATCCCCATGGTTACAGGCTCTTCATGATTGTGATCAACCATCCGAATCTCTTTATCAATGCCATTGAATCTCATCATGACCGGGTTGCCAAACGGAGTTGTTTCAACCAACCTTCCCGCCTCAAATCGGATAGGATTTAAAGCCATATCGGCAAAAGCAACCACCGGTGACCACCAAAACGGAATAAATTTCTTCGACCACACCCCTTCATAAACGTTGATCTCGATTCGTTCACACGAATCAAGTTGGTCGACAGCTTCTCTGGCAAGAACATTGGCTAGGCCGGGAGCAGAACCGGTATTGGTCAATGCTAACAACCCCTTCTCACTGAATTTTTCTCCCTGACTGGAAAACATATGACGCGTGGCAGCTTCTGACGACATCCCGTCAATTTCAGTCATACACAAATCCTGATAGCAGGCTCCAACCTCCAAAGCAGCTGCCATTACATTCAGATTGTACTCGATCGGCAAACCATTGACGATAATATCAACTCCAGCTGCAATCTTAACTATATCCGCAACAGAAGTTGCATTAACCTGAACCGCCCGCCCTTTACTCAACCTGTTACCAACAGCTTCCGCCGCCTTCAAGCTGTAATCCGCACAGACAATCTCGGCAATATTTTCTTCATCGTTCAGACGCTTAGCGATTGTACTGCCTTGTGCCCCAACTCCAATAATTAAAATACGCTTCACAATTCCTCCTACTATAGTATCCCCCAGCAAAGCTGGGGGGGCTTTTGTTCTAAGTTGATTTTATAATATCAACCGAACTGATACAGATTTGACTCCGCGCGACCATAACCTGTGCTTATTAAGAATTCAATATCGTCAAAACAGCGTTCTTTTGCTGGGAATAAAATGCATATATGGTGCCAAAGAACTCTCTGCCATCTTTTCGCCTATTATCCATTCGCAGCGCCTTTAAAAAGAAGCAACAATGTCTCATATCTGAGATTGTGCTAATATTCTTCAGCGTAAAAGCCTAACCGTTCGCAGGATTAAAGCTAAAGTCTCAATATTGATATCAGTATCTCACTATTGACACAGAGCACCTCACTCCTGTATCCTTTTGGCAGAAAATTTACTCGCCACCTAGGAACAAACACTGTTCATAAATTAACCAAGCAGAGTAAACATAAGAATAAATTTGCACACAGTCAGGAGAACTACATGTTTACCCACCTATCAACCCGACTGAAAGACATCCAGAATGATGTGCAGAAATATGCCGAAGCAATTTCGTCAGCCCTCCATATCGAAACAGAAATTGTTGATGATGAACTGACAGTAATTGCCGGCACGGGAATATATCTGAACGAAATCGGCAACAAAGAGGAATATGGAGACATTAACGCCGGATTTCTCTACGGCCGAACCATAACCAGCATAACTCCCAGCATCATAACCGATACCAGCAAAGACCCCATGTACGATCCAGGCACTATACTCGGACCGATCCCAGAGTTGGCAGAAATTTGTTGTCCAATCACTATGAACGGGAAAGTCCTTGGAGCGATTGGCTTGGTGGCTTTCAATAAACAACAACAAGAGTTCCTGATCGAAAGGCAGAATGAACTTGTCGAATTTATCAATCGAATGGCAGAACTTCTGGCCAGCAAGGCAGCAGAAACTCAGTCAAAGCAAAAACTGATCATTGTCTCGAACCAGCTTCGAACCATTATAGAATCAATCGATCAGGGAGTTCTGGCTATCAATCAGAAAGGGTTCATTAGTCACTGCAATGGTGTGGCTGCAACCATGATTAAAAAAAATAAAAATGAACTTGTCGGTCAGCCTATCGACAGCGTTCTAAAAGGGTCCCCGCTGCCTGAAGTCCTTAGAACCGGAAAAGGCTATGACGGACACGAAGAGACCTATTATAACCAAAACCACGAAATGCATTTCCTTGCGACTGCCAAGCCAATCCTAGTGAACAAACAAGTTGAGGGAGTTGTCACGACGTTTCGGGATATCTCTGAGGTTCGCAAACAGGCGTACAACATCATGGCAACCGAGAAAGAGGTCGGAATTGAAAGTATTCTAGGAGAAAGCCCCCAAGTACGGCAACTAAGGGAGCGCTCTAGGCAGATCGCCAAATCCAATGCGACAGTTCTTATTACCGGAGAATCCGGTACTGGAAAAGGCCTCGTTGCCGCAGCTATTCACTACTCAAGCTCCCGCAAAAATGGTCCCTTTATTTCGATCAATTGTGCGGCCATTCCTGATGAACTGTTGGAGAGCGAGTTGTTCGGCTATACAGAAGGAGCTTTTAGTGGCGCAAAGAAAGGGGGCAAGCCTGGCAAGTTTGAACTCGCCAATGGTGGAACCATCTGCCTCGATGAGATTGGGGATCTGCCGATCAGGTTGCAGCCGAAACTACTCCATGTACTGCAATCCCGAACCGTGGAACGGCTTGGAGGGATCAAACAAATTAAGGTAGATGTCCGGGTTATCGCTTCCACCAATCAGGATCTGGAACAGATGATTGCTGAACGAGAATTCCGGGAAGACCTCTACTACCGACTCAATGTTATCCCCATACACACACCCCCTTTTCGCGAACGCAAAGAGGATATTCTGCTCCTGCTGGAATGTTTCATGGAAAAATGCTGCGGGAAAGAAGGGAAAAAGACCAAAGAGCTCTCCACAGAGGTCAAAGAATTACTTCTATCCTACCAGTGGCCAG
>Ga0256913_10000366_pt1 | contig 23172 bp, 20 predicted proteins | sample Axial_MatmetaG_FD_185970 | JGI IMG/M metagenome (GOLD analysis project Ga0256913, IMG submission 185970) | Deep-sea worm associated microbial mat communities from Axial Seamount, Juan de Fuca Ridge, Pacific Ocean - Axial_Mat | ecosystem: Environmental > Aquatic > Marine > Oceanic > Microbial... | reverse complement strand
ATATTATCTCAACTTTACCATTTTCACATAATTGCATAAATTCATTTATTACTTCAGGTTTTACATCTTTTGCAATATATGCTTTTATGACATTACCTTTTTTAAATGCCTTTATGGATTGTCTAAGCCCTACGGTTTTGTTTTTCTGGCTTAATTCACTTTTCAATTTAATACCTCCAAATTAGGCGATATAAACGCACGGCGTTTATTCTACCACTAGTCCTTCTTCATTGTCAAGTGCTTCGGGTAGTTCCATTTCATCATATTCATCAGTATTATTTTCAACTAATTCAGGGTTAATAAAAATTTCTGTTTTTCTATAATTTTCCATTCCAGTTCCTGCAGGAATTAGTTTACCAATTATAACATTCTCTTTTAATCCAAGCAATGGATCCGTTTTTCCTTTAATAGCCGCATCAGTTAATACTCTAGTAGTTTCTTGGAATGATGCTGCAGATAAGAATGAGTCTGTAGCTAGAGAAGCTTTAGTTATTCCTAATAGTACTCTTTCTCCAGTAGCTGGCATTTTACCTTCTTCTTCCGCTTTTTTATTTTTATCTATGAATCCTAAGTAACTTGTGTATCCACCTGGTAATAAATCTGTATCTCCAGAGTCTTCCACTTTAACTTTATTCATCATTTGCCTAACTATTATTTCTATATGCTTATCATTTATGTCAATCCCTTGCATTCTATATACTTTTTGTACTTCAGCTGTAATATATTTTTGTACACCCACCATACCTTTGATTTTTAATATATCATGAGGATTAATACTTCCTTCGGTAATTTCATCTCCTTGTATAAGTTCATCACCTTCTTTTACAGAAACCCTAGATCCATATGGTATTGTATAAGATTTTGATTCTTTTGTTTCTTCATTCGTTATAACAACTTCTTTTTTCTTTTTTGTTTCAACAATGGATACTTTACCATCAATTTCAGTGATTTGTGCAAGACCTTTTGGTTTTCTTGCTTCAAAGAGTTCTTCAACACGAGGTAGTCCTTGTGTAATATCATTTCCGGCTATTCCTCCAGTATGGAATGTTCTCATTGTAAGTTGTGTTCCAGGTTCTCCAATTGATTGTGCCGCAATGATACCAACTGCTTCACCTGAATATATTGGTGATGTTGTTGCTAAGTTCATACCATAACATTTTGCACAAACTCCATATTTAGTAGTACATGTTAGTACCGAACGAATTTTAACTTTTTTAATTTCAGAAGCTACAACCTTATCAGCTAATGTATTATCAATAAATGTATCCTTGTCTACTATTATTTCATTGTTGCTAGGATCTATAATTGCATCAACAGTATATCTTCCGATAATTCTTTCTTTAAGTGTTTCAATAATTTCACCATTATCGTATATTGCTTTTACTTCAATAGTATCTTTTGTATGACAATCGTCTTTTCTTATAATAACATCTTGTGAAACGTCTACAAGTCTTCTTGTTAAATAACCTGAATCGGCTGTTCTTAAAGCTGTATCTGCCAAACCTTTTCTAGCTCCGTTACTTGATATGAAAAATTCTAAAACATTTAGTCCCTCACGGAAATTAGATTTGATAGGAATTTCAATTATTTTACCTGATGTATCAAACATCAATCCTCTCATACCTGCTAATTGTTTAATTTGATTTTCATTCCCTCTAGCTCCAGAGTGAGACATAATATATAGCGGATTAAGTTCATCAAGACCATTAATTAAAGCTTTAGTTACCTTATCTCCAGTTTCTGTCCATAAATTTATCACTGTATTATATCGTTCTTCATTAGTAATTAGGCCTCTTCTAAATTGTTTAGTTACGGTCTCAACTTTCTTTTCTGTTTCTTTAATATATTCATACTTAATTTTAGGGATTTCCATATCACTAACACTAATTGTTATTGAACCTTTTGTAGAATACTTAAATCCCATAGCTTTAATTTTATCAAGTACTTCTGCTGTTTTATTCATACCATGAATTTTTATTAGTTGAGCTACTATTTTAGCTAATTGTTTACTACCTACTGTTTTATTTATTTCTAAGACAAATTCGTTTCCTTTGATACTTCTATCAACAAAACCTAAATCTTGAGGTATTTCAGCATTAAAAATAATTTTACCAGCAGTGGTATCAATAATAGCTGTTTTTTTCTCACCATTAATTTCTTTTTCAATTCTAACTTTTATTTTAGAATGTAATGTTATATATTTTTCATTTAACGCCATTAATACTTCGTTATAATTACTGTAAATATTACCATTTCCTATTTCGCCTTCTTTATCCATAGTTAAGTAGTAACTACCAAGAACCATGTCTTGTGATGGTACTGTAATAGGGTTTCCATCTTTTGGTGCTAATAGATTATTTGCAGATAACATTAAAAAGCGTGCTTCTGCTTGTGCTTCTGCAGATAATGGTACATGAACAGCCATTTGATCTCCATCAAAGTCAGCATTATACGCTGAACATACTAATGGATGTAATTTTATCGCTCTACCTTCTACTAAAATAGGTTCAAAAGCTTGAATTCCTAATCTATGTAGTGTTGGTGCTCTATTTAATAGTACTGGATGATCTTTAATAACATATTCTAATATACCCCAAACATCCTCTTTAACTTTTTCAACCATTCTCTTAGCACTTTTTATATTATGGGCAATACCATCGTGTACTAATTTTTTCATTACAAATGGTTTAAATAACTCTAATGCCATTTCTTTTGGTAATCCACATTGAGATATTGTTAATTCTGGTCCAACTACTATAACTGAACGTCCTGAATAGTCAACACGTTTTCCTAATAGATTTTGTCTAAATCTACCTTGTTTACCACGCAACATATCAGATAATGATTTAAGCGGTCTATTTCCAGGGCCCGTTACAGGTTTTCCTTTTCTTCCATTATTAATTAACGCATCAACTGATTCTTGAAGCATTCTTTTTTCATTTCTTATAATAATATCAGGAGCTCCTAAATCAAGCAGCCTTTTTAATCTATTATTTCTATTAATAACTCTTCTATATAAGTCATTTAAATCAGATGTAGCAAAACGTCCGCCATCTAATTGAACCATAGGTCGTAATTCTGGTGGTATTACAGGTATAACATTTAATATCATCCACTCAGGTTTATTTCCTGAAATTCTAAATGACTCCATCGATTCCAAACGTTTAATAATTCGAACCCTTTTTTGTCCAGATGAATCTCTTAGTTCAAGTTTTAATTTTTCACTTTCTTCTTCAACATCTATGCGCATCAACAATTCTTTTACTGCTTCTGCACCCATTTTTGCAGTAAAGTCTTTTCCATATTTTTCATATGCATCTCTATACTCTTTGTCTGTCAATAATTGTTTTACTTCAAAAGGAGTATCTCCGCTATCTAAAACAACATAAGAATTAAAATATAATATTCTTTCAAGTGATCTAGGACTCATGTCTAATACAAGACCCATTCTACTTGGTATTCCTCTAAAATACCAAATATGTGAAACAGGCGCTGCTAATTCAATATGACCCATTCTTTCTCTTCTTACTTTACTTTTGGTAACTTCAACACCACATCTATCACATATAACGCCTTTGTATCTAACTCTTTTATATTTACCACAGTGACATTCCCAATCTTTAGTTGGTCCAAAAATTCTTTCACAAAACAAACCATCTCTTTCTGGTTTTAATGTCCTATAGTTTATTGTTTCAGGTTTTTTAACTTCACCTTTTGACCATTCTTTTATTCTTTCAGTTGAAGCTAAACCAATTTTTATAACATCAAAATTGCTAAAATCTTGCACTCTTTACTCCTTCCAACAATTACGCTTATACTTTACTATTTTGTATCTTCAGCATCTTCTATAAACATATTACTTATATCTTCTCTACTCATTGTTTCGCCTTCTTCTAAAGGATCGTCTTTATCTACTTTGTTTTCCATGCTAAACAATTCATCATTATTGATTTTAAAATCTTCAGAACCTGACATATTTATATCTAAACTAAACATATCCTCCTCTTCTTCGCCATCTTTAATATCAACAACTTTATTATCTTTTATTACACTTACATCTAATGCTAAGCTTTGAAGTTCTTTAACCAATACTTTAAATGATTCAGGAATTCCTGGTGTTGGAATGTTTTCTCCTTTTACAATAGCTTCATAGGTTTTCACTCTACCAATAACATCATCTGATTTAACTGTTAATATCTCTTGTAAAGTATATGCAGAACCATAAGCCTCTAATGCCCAAACTTCCATTTCTCCGAAACGTTGTCCTCCAAATTGTGCTTTTCCTCCAAGAGGTTGTTGCGTCACTAAGGAGTATGGTCCAGTAGAACGTGCATGAATTTTATCGTCAACTAAATGATGTAATTTCAACATATACATATAACCAACAGTTACCGGATTATCAAAAGGTTCTCCTGTTCTGCCATCATAAAGTATAGATTTGCCATCTTCTCTTAAGCCCGCATTTTTCAAATGTTCCACAATATCTTCTTCATGTGCTCCATCAAAAACAGGTGTTGCAATTTTCCAGCCAAGAGCTTTTGCCGCATAACCTAAATGTACTTCTAGTACTTGCCCAATATTCATTCTAGATGGAACGCCTAATGGATTTAATACTATTTCAAGTGGTGTACCATCAGGTAAAAATGGCATATCTTCTTCAGGTAATACTCTAGATATAACACCTTTATTACCATGTCTTCCAGCCATTTTATCTCCAACAGACATTTTTCTCTTTTTGGCAATGAATATTCTTACTACTTGATTAACTCCTGGACTTAATTCATCTCCTGAATCTTTCAAAAACACTCTTACATCTACAACTATCCCTGCTACTCCATGAGGAACTCTTAGAGAAGTATCTCTAACATCTCTTGATTTCTCTCCAAATATTGCTCTTAATAATCGCTCTTCTGGTGATAATTCAGTTTCGCCTTTAGGTGTTACTTTTCCAACCAAAATATCATTCGCATGAACTTCTGCACCTTTTCTAACGATTCCTCTTTCATCTAAATCTTTAAGAGCATCTTCTCCAACATTTGGAATATCTCTTGTAATATCTTCAGGTCCTAATTTTGTATCTCGTGCTTCTATATCATATTCATCGATATGTATTGAAGTAAATACATCATCTTTTACTATTTTTTCACTAATTAAAATAGCATCCTCATAGTTATAACCTTCCCAAGTCATAAATCCTATTAATATATTCTTTCCTAATGCTATCTCTCCACCTTCAGTAGATGGACCATCTGCAATAATTTGTCCTTCATCAATAACATCACCTTTTGATATAATAGGTCTTTGGTTAATACATGTACCTTGATTTGATCTTTTATATTTTAATACTGTATATTCATCTTTTTCATTGTCTTTTTTCCTTATTACTATTTTATCAGCTGTAACACTTTCAGCAATACCCGCATTTTTAGCTACTATACAAACTCCTGAGTCCTTTGCTGCTTTATACTCCATTCCAGTTCCAACAATAGGAGAATCAGGCGTAATAAGCGGTACTGCTTGACGTTGCATATTAGAACCCATAAGCGCTCTATTTGCATCATCATTTTCTAAAAACGGTATCATACTTGTTGCTACAGAAACTAATTGCTTAGGAGAAACATCCATATAATCTGCTCTATTAGCATCAACTTGTATTTTATCACTTCTATGTCTAATACTAACTCTTTTATTTATAAAATATCCTTTATCATTTAAAGGTTCATTCGCTTGAGCAACATAAAAATTATCTTCTTCATCAGCCGTTAAATATTGTATTTCTTTTGTTACAATTTTATTTACTTTGTCAATTTTTCTATATGGAGTCTCAATAAAACCATATTCATTAATTCTTGCAAAAGTACTTAGCGATGCAATCAGTCCTATGTTAGGTCCTTCAGGAGTTTCAATCGGACACATTCTTCCATAATGCGAATAATGCACATCTCTTACTTCAAAACTAGCTCGCTCTCTACTTAATCCTCCAGGTCCTAAAGCACTTAATCTTCTCTTATGAGTTAACTCAGCTAAAGGATTTGGTTGATCCATAAATTGAGATAATTGAGATGAGCCAAAGAATTCTTTAATTGCAGCTGTAACAGGTCTTATATTAATTAATGCTTGTGGTGTTGCAACTTCAACATCTTGAACTGTCATTCTTTCACGAATAACTCGTTCCATTCTAGCAAACCCTATTCTAAATTGATTTTGTAATAATTCTCCAACACTTCTAATTCTTCTGTTTCCTAAATGGTCTATATCATCAGTTACACCTACGCCATATTCAATATTAATCAAATAACTAATAGAAGCAATTATATCTTCTTTAGTGATGTTTTTAGGACACAATTCGTTTTTTCTACTTTCAAAAGCAAGTTCTATTTCTTTTTCATCTTTAGAGTTTTCTAAAATATCTCTTAAAATAACTGAATTAACTTTTTCACTTAATCCATATTGTTTATAATCAAAAGAAACAAAGTTTTTAACTTCAACCGTATTATTACCAATTACTTTTACATTTTTTGTTTCAGTTTTTATCATTACTTCATTGATAAAAGCTTGTTCTACTAATAAAGCTTTATCAAAATCAATTAATTCATCTTTAGAAACAATTATTTCGCCAGTTTCTTCATCAATGATATTTTCTGCAGAAACTTGATTTAAAATACGAGCACTAATCGCTAACTTTTTATTAAACTTATATCGTCCAAAACGTGCTAAATCATATCTTCTAGGATCAAAAAACATATTATTAAATAATGTTGTTGCACTTTCTTTTGTTGGTGGTTCTCCTGGTCTTAGTCTGTGATATATTTCAAATAATCCGTCTTCTTGTGTTTTACCCGAATCCTTTGAAAATGTATTATTTAGTCGTTCTTCTTCACCAAATAATTCAATTATTTGAGAATCTGTTCCATAACCTAAAGCTCTTAACAATACTGTTAACGGTAATTTTCTAGTTCTGTCAATTCTAACATATAAAATATTATTAGAATCCGTTTCGTATTCAATCCAAGCTCCTCTGTTAGGAATAACTGTAGATGAATATAAATTCATTCCAGTTTTATCTTTTTTCTCACCAAAATACGCCCCTGGGGAACGCACTAATTGACTAACTATAACACGCTCAGCACCATTTATTATAAATGTACCTGTAGGTGTCATTATTGGGAAATCGCCCATGAATATTTCTTGTTCTTTAATTTCACCGGTTTCACTATTAATTAGTCTTACCTTAACTCTTATTGGAGCTTGATATGTAGCGTCTCTTTCCTTACATTCTTGAACAGAATATTTTGGTTCGCCATCAATCCTATGTACAATAAACTCTAATACAAGATTACCTGTATAGTCAGTAATAGGAGAAACATCTTTGAATACTTCTCTTAAACCTTGATCTAAAAACCATTTATAAGATTTTTTTTGCACTTCAATAAGATTAGGCATATCGAGCACTTCATTAATTTTTGAAAAACTCATTCTTTCTTTTTTGCCTAGTTTGATAGGATGCACCATTTTTACAAATCACCTCATGTTAATTATTTCCAATCGGCTCGCACCGTTTCTCTGGTTAATTCTAAATTGCTATTACCCTTATTGCATTTCATCTAAACAACTGATATAATAATTTTATTAACAACATATATTAACTTATCTTTTCGCAATATATTATGTGTCATTTTTAATTTATGAACATAATAGCGCATTTTTTAAGTTTAACACTTTAAAAAAATATTGTCAAGGATATGACACTATTTAAAAAAATGATAAAGTTTAAAAAAACGACCTCAAAAAGAGATCGTTTTTTATATATCTCATATTATTTTATTTCAGCTGTTGCTCCAACATCTTTAAACTTAGCAACTACTGCTTCAGCATCTTCTTTGCCGATACCTTCTTTAATAGTACTTGGTGCATCATCAACTAAGCCTTTAGCTTCTTTAAGTCCTAACCCTGTTAATTCTCTAACAGTTTTAATTACTTTGATTTTTTCTCCACCAATAGCAGTTAATACTACATCAAATTCTGTTTTTTCTTCTTCTGCTGCTGCAGCTGCTGGTGCTGCCGCCATAGCTACTGGAGCTGCTGCACTTACACCAAACTCTTCTTCTAAAGCTTTAACTAATTCAGCTAATTCTAATACTGTTAAAGTTTTTACCTCTTCAATTAATTTTGTAATTTTTTCACTCATTGTAATAATCCTCCAATAATCTTTATTTAAGCACTTTCTTGTTTTTGTTCAGCAATAGCATTTAGTGCAACTACTAAGCCTCTTATATTTCCATTAAGAACATTAACAAATCCGCTAATTGGAGCATTTAAGCTACTAAGCATTTTCGCAATAAGTTCTTCCTTCGATGGTAATTGCGCCAACTGTAAAATTTCTTTTACATCAACAACTCTTCCATCTACCACTCCACCTTTTATCTCAAATGCCTCAAATTGTTTTGCAAATTTTGATAGTATTTTTGATGGTGCTACTTCATCACTAGACATTGCTACCGCCGTAGGACCTGCTAGAACATTTTTCAATTCATCAAGTTTAGTTCCATCAACAGCATGTCTAATAAAATTGTTTTTAATAACTTTGTAATCTATTCCTTCAGCTCTAAGGGCTGCACGAAGTTGTGTGTCTTCTTCAACAGTAAGACCTCTATAATCAGCAAGAATTATAGATCCGGCATTATTAATTTTTTCACTCAATTCAGAAACTTTTTGTTTCTTTATCTCGAGTATTTTGTCATTAGCCACTTTTATACCTCCTATATAAAAAATCCTCATATGCCTTATAGACACACGAGGATAGATTCCATTAGAATTTATCACCTCGGTAGGCGGATTGCTCCTTTGCTCTTGCGAACCTACTGTCTATGGCAAATATATTTATATCAGTACGAATGATTATACCATAAAGATATTATTTATCAAGTACTTTTTGCGGATTAACTTTTATACCTGGTCCCATTGTAGGTGTTAACACCACGCTTTTTATATATTGTCCTTTTGCTGCTGCAGGTTTAGCTTTAATAATTGCTTCTAATAATACTGAAAAATTCTCATGTAACTTATCTATCTCAAATGAAGATTTTCCTATAATACAATGTATAATATTTGCTTTGTCTAGTCTATACTCGATTTTACCAGCTTTTGCATCGCTAACAGCTTTTCCAACATCCATTGTAACTGTACCAGCTTTTGGATTTGGCATTAAACCTTTTGGTCCTAAAATTCTACCGATTTTACCAACAACGCCCATCATGTCAGGTGTTGCAATAGTTACATCAAAATCAAACCAGTTTTCATTTTTGATTTTATCTGCTAATTCTGGTCCGCCAACGTAATCTGCTCCAGCAGCTTCGGCTTCTTTAATCTTATCGCCTTTTGCAAATACTAAAACTTTTAACTCTTTACCTGTTCCATTTGGTAATACTACCGCGCCTCTTACTTGTTGATCGGCATGTCTCGAATCAACACCCAATCTAATATGCACTTCAATAGTTTCATCAAATTTTGCTTTTGCAACTTTTTTTACTAATTCTAAAGCTTCTCGTACTTCGTACAAAACAGTTTTGTCGAATAACTCTAAGCTCTGTTCATATTGTTTTCCTCTTTTCATTTAAACATCTCCTATTCAACTAGACTAGTCCTCTACGACTACGCCCATGCTTCTTGCAGTTCCTGCAATCATGCTAATTGCTGTATCAATGTTAGCCGCATTTAAGTCTTTCATTTTGATCTCAGCAATTTTCTTAAGTTCTTCCCTATTAATTGTTGCTACTTTTTCTAAATTCGGAACACCAGAACCACTTTCGATATTGCATGCTTTTTTAATAAGAACTGCTGCAGGAGGAGTTTTAAGAATAAAAGAAAAAGATCTATCTGCATAAACAGTGATTACTACGGGAATAATTAATCCCATATCTTTTTTCGTTTTTTCATTAAAATCCTTACAGAATCCCATGATATTGATACCATGCTGACCCAAAGCTGGTCCAACCGGTGGTGCAGGTGTCGCTTTACCTGCTGGTATTTGTAGTTTTATGTAGCTTAATATTTTTTTAGCCATTTGTTAGCCACCTCCCAGTTTATAATATTATTTGTATTTGACTATATTCAAGTTCAACAGGGGTTTCTCTGCCAAACATTGATATAAGTACTCTAACTTTCTTTTTGTCGCCTTGCACTTCTTCAACAGTACCGACAAAGTTTTCTAGTGGGCCATCAATAACTCTAATATTGTCTCCCACATTATAATCAATAATAGTTTCGACTCCTTCAAGTCTCATTTTTTTAACTTCTTCTTCTGATAGTGGAATGGGTTTAGCTGAAGGTCCAACAAATCCTGTTACCCCTCTTGTGTTTCTAACAATATACCAAGTTTCATCTGTCATTACCATTTTGATAATTACATAGCCCGGAAATATCTTTTTAAAAGAAACTTTTCTCTTTCCACCTTTTTCTTCAATAATCTCTTCCATAGGAACAACAACGTCACATATGTATTCTTGCATCCCCCTGTTTTCAACTATTTTTTCAAGATTAACTTTAACTTTATTTTCATAACCAGAATAGGTATGTATTATATACCATTTTGCATCGTCACTGATTGTATGCTCTTTTTTCACTTCTTCAACAACATCGTTTGTTTCTAAATCCATCAAAGGACCTCCTAACCTATAACTAATGTTTTAATCAATGCAGATACTCCCCAGTCAAACAACCATATTAAGGATCCCATAATCAAACACACAACTATTACAGTTACAGTGTTTTTAATTAATTGTTGCTTTGTGGGCCAGATAACTTTTTTTAATTCTTGTATAATATCTTTAAAAAATGATTTAAATCTATTTTTTTTCGTTGTAGCCATTTTTTGGTTCTCCAATCATTACTTAGTTTCTCTGTGAGTAGTATGCTTCTTACAGAATTTACAATATTTTTTCAACTCTAATCTGTCTGGTGTGTTTTTCTTATTTTTTCTAGTTGTATAATTTCTTTGTTTGCACTCAGTGCAAGCTAGTGTAATTTTATCTCTCATTTTTCTTCCTCCATATAAGTTCTTAATTAAACAAAAAAAAAGAACCCGTTTTCTAGCACAATAACACTATCATACACTCTTTTATGTGTCAAGGTTTTTTCTTTGCATTTTTGTCAAATTTTATTACAACTGAGTTTCCTATCCCCTCAATAAAATCATATTTAAGATTGGTACAATAATGTTTACATATCATTATACCTCTATTATTTTCTTTTAATATATCAACTTTTTGTTCACCATAATTTCCGTTAAAAGGCTTTCCTTGATCAGTAATTTTAAATGTAATACACTGCTTGTTAGAGATAACATTAATTGTTACTTTCTTATTTTCATCACAATCATTTCCGTGAATAACTGAATTTGTCAATAACTCGTTTAATGTGATTTTTATTCCAAAAATATATTCATTATCTGTATTTCTATTTTTAATTTGTATTTGATTAAGAATACGTTCGATAACAAGCGGTATGGCGGATGTATTAGATTTTATTACATAAATATTTTTCATAACTATTCTTCACTTAGAACTAATTTTAGTCGTTGGTATATTTTTCGTTCTAACCTTGATACATACATTTGAGAAACTCCTAAATTTTCAGCAACTTCTTTTTGACTTAAGTTTTCTTCATAACGCAACTTAATTAACTTTCTTTCCATTGCATTTAAACTATCTAAAGCTTTTTGATAAATTTCACTGTTCTCAACATCTATATACCCTTTTTCAGCTGTTCCTAAAACATCACTTCTGGTAAAGCCGTCATCATCTAGTTCTTCATTAATAGATAATATATTGAAATTTTTAGAAGATTCTAGTATTTCAATGACTTCCTCTTCTGAATATTTTATCTCCTTTGCAATGTCTTTAGCCGTTGGTACTTTACCATGTTTATTTAGCAATTCTTCATATACTCTTTTTATTGCTGGATATGCTTCATAATATCTTCGCGGAATTCTTATTGTATAGGCTTTATCCCTAAAATATTTTTTTATTTCACCTATAATGGTTGGCGTAGCAAATGTTGAAAATTTGTTTCCCGCTTCAACATTAAATCGTTCTGCTGCTTTTATAATTGCAAACGAAGCAACTTGCAACAAATCATCATATTCTACTCCTCTATTTACAAATTTCTTTGCTAGAGTTTCAGCAATATAATAATTGTCTTCAACAATTTTATTTCGCAATTCAATTGTAGGGTTCTTTTTGTATTCAAGAAATAATTGTTCATTCGACATATATATTTACACCTATACCGCCTCTACTACTAAAATTAATTTTCCCTTATTGTTAAATTCAACTTTAGTAACTAATGCTTCTAAAAGAGGACGAGTAAATTCATTAGCCCCTCTTAAAACATCATCGTCATCATATGTTTTAAATTCCATAATAACCTTTCCTATCGCAATAGAAAAAGCTATATCAAATTGTACTATGTCCGTATTTAATAGACAGTTAAATACTTCTGATACAACCACCTTAGCGTCTCCAACTGTATTAATATCAAAGCCAGCTTGGTTAAAAGCTCCAGCGGTTGTTAAGCGTAATATTTGTGAGTATTCTTTTTTAACGGGCATATTTAGTGTTATAACATTATCTTCAAAATCCATACTATTTACTCCTATCACTTAATCTCAATTAAAGTATCTAACTTTGTAATATAAAATAGTTTCTTTATATTTTCACTACTTTTTACTATTGTTAGTTTTCTATCCATTTCTTTAAGCCTTTTATATGTTCCCACTAAAATACCTAATCCTGCACTATCAATGTAATTTAATCCATTAAAATCCAACACAAGCTTTTCTTTAGTTTCTTCAACTATCTTATATAATCTAGTTTTAAAATCGCTACAGTTGCTTATATCAATTTCACCTATTATGTTATAGCTTTCATCATTTTTAATGATTTCGTATTGTGTCATATCAATCCTCCTTTAAAATTATATTACTTCCTTGTATTACTTTATCAAAGTGTTCAGTTTCTTTTGCTATTGAAAGTATTCTTATAGTATTTCCATATGCTGTTTGTAATATTGTTTTATTATAACTTACATCTATTCCATATATCCACTTGTTGCCTTGTTCATCTACCCCATATATATACCTTGAAGATTCAATTTTCATATCTAACAATGGTATTATATCATCTAATGGCATTAAAACCCCTTCTGAAACCATAAACGTAAAGTTTTCATCATCTTCAATAAAGATGTCTGCCTGCCCTGATATAATAGTCCCAGCCAATCTGACCCTACCTGCTTTATCATATTCTCCATCAGCACTGTTTTTATCTAAATATATAATTTCTACAACCACTTTTTCTAAATTATTAATATTTTTATATAATTGAGTTTCTAATTTTTCTGATTCTAAAAGATAAAAGCTTCCTACAAAACTAACAGATAAGTCAGGTTTCTTCTCTGTTAGTTTTGGTACAAACATCCATAATAGTAGCGATATAATTCCTATAAATATAATAATATAACTAAGATAGTGAAATAGAAATTTTCTAGTTTTAAAACTTTTTGAATTTACATCAAGTCTTTTATATTTCTCAAACCCCATTAATTCATTGTAGGCTTGTGTTATTTCTTGCAAATTAATATCTTCGCCACTTTTTTCTTGTTTTAAAGATACTTTATACTTGCTTTTTATTTCTTTTTCGCTACAATTCTCATTTAATCCCATGATTTGTAGCGCCTTTTTTCTTTCCATAATTTATCTTTCAGTAGGTTTCATAGTTGGAAATAATAGTACATCTCTAATTGTATCACTATCAGTAAAAAACATAATTACTCTGTCTATTCCAATTCCTAACCCGCCCGTTGGTGGCATTCCTATTTCTAAAGCATGTATAAAATCTTCATCAATTGAATAATCGCTGTCACCAAATTTTATTTTAGCTTGTTCAATAAAACGTTCTCTTTGATCAATAGGATCATTTAATTCTGTAAAAGCATTTCCTATTTCTCTAGAAGTTAAAAATATTTCAAAACGCTCTGTTAAATGAGGTTTACCTGGTATCTTTTTTGCAAGTGGTGATACTTCAATAGGATAATCTTTAATAAATGTTGGTTGCATTAAGTTTTCTTCAACTTTTTCTTCAAAAAACTCGTTTAAAACTCCACCCCAAGTAGCATCACTTTCTACCTTTATGTGATGTTCTTTTGCTATATCTCTTGCTTTTTCATCATCACACTCAAAAGTATCAAAATCCACACCAGAATATTTTTTAACAGCTTCTACCATTGTCATTGTTTTAAAAGGAGTGCTTAAATCTATACTATTGCCTTGATATGTAAAATCTCTTTTATTAAAAACATTATCTGCTATATATAAAAATAGTTCCTCAGTTCTTCTCATCATACCGTTATAGTCTGTATAAGCTTCATAAAGTTCAATAGAAGTAAACTCTGGATTGTGTTTATTACTCATCCCTTCGTTTCTAAAAATCCTACCCATTTCATAAACCCGTTCTAATCCACCTACAATTAATCTTTTTAACGCTAACTCAGTTTCAACTCGTAAAAACATATCTATATCTAATGTGTTATGATGTGTTTTAAAAGGCCTAGAATCTGAATTTGTAGAATGGCTTTGTAACACCGGTGTGTCTACTTCCAAAAATCCGTTATTATTCATATATTCTCTAATCGCAGTTATAATCTTCGAACGTAAAATAAATGTCTCTTTTACATCAGGATTAACAATTAAATCAACATACCTTTGTCTATATCTCAAATCTACATCTTTTAATCCATGCCATTTTTCTGGTAGCGGTTGCAGCGATTTACTTAATAACATCATATCCGTTACTTTAACAGATTTTTCTCCCCTTTTAGTTACAAAGGGCTTTCCAGTTATACCGACTATATCTCCAATATCATATTTTTTAAAATCGTTATACTTTTCTTCATCAAGTACATCAATTCTTATATATAGTTGTAATTTCCCACTTCTGTCTTGTATATGGGCAAAACTTGCTTTTCCCATTACTCTTTTTGCAATAATTCTACCCGCACAAGAAATCACTTGATTGGTTAATTGCTCATGATTAGCTAATATTTCTTTAACACTATATTTCACTTCAAATGTATTTATATCAAAAGGATTTTTACCTTCTTTTTGTAACTTTTTCAACTTTTCTCTTCTTACTTTTAATATTTCATTTAATTCTTGTGTGTTGTTTCCTTCTTCCATCATTGCCTCCTATTTATAACAAACAGTTTACTAAATAGTAAACTGTCATTTTTAATTATATCTAATTTTTTCTGTTCTAACAACCGCTATTTGGTAATGTCAAGTATTTTGATTTGGATTATTCCCGATGGTGTTTCAACATCTACAATTTCTCCAACCTTTTTATTAATGATTGCATTTCCTATTGGCGACTCATCTGAAATTCTAAATTTTGAGGGATCCGCCTCGGTCGACCCCACAATATGATACGTTTCTTTATCATCATATTCTAAATCAAGAATTGTAACCTTACACCCTACTTGCACTGTTGTAATATCAATTTTATCTTCATCTATAATTTCAGCATTTCTTAATATGTTTTCAATTTGAACTATTTTCGCTTCAAGAGCTGCTTGTTCATTTTTTGCTTCATCATATTCAGAATTTTCTGATAAATCTCCAAATGATCTTGCCTCTTTTATTTTTTCAGCAATTTCCAACCGTTTCTTACCTTTTAAATATTCTATCTTATTTTCAAGTTCCTTTAGTCCTTCGTATGTAATTAATGTCTTTTTATTAGGCATCGTTATGTCTCCTTGTTAATATTTGATTTTAAATTATAAAATACAATAATACAGTTGTCAAGTTTTACTTTTATATTCCAAACTAGCTCTTATAAAATCTCTAAATAATGGATGGGCTTTATTAGGACGTGATTTAAATTCTGGATGAAATTGAACACCAATAAACCATGGATGGTTTTTTATTTCTATCATCTCTACTAAATGATTATCTGGCGATAACCCACTTAATATTAGCCCACTATTTTCCAATATTTCTCTATATTGATTAGAAAATTCATATCTATGTCGATGTCTTTCATTTATTAATTCATCACCATATATTTTCATTGCTAAACTATTCTTTTTAAGTTGACAAGGATATAATCCTAATCTCATAGTTCCACCTTTATCTTTTATTTCTACTTGATCTGGCATTAAATCAATAACATTATATTTTGTATTTTCATTAAACTCAGTACTATTAGCATTCTTTAGCTTTGCGATATTTCTAGCAAACTCTATAACTGCCATTTGCATTCCTAAACAAATTCCAAAGAAAGGGACATTATTTTCTCTAGCATATTGTACAGATAATATTTTACCTTCAATTCCTCTGTTCCCAAATCCACCAGGAACTAAAATACCATCCACACCCTTTAAGTGTTCTTTTATTGTGTCTTTATATAATAATTCTGCATTAACCCATTTTATAGTTATATTACTATTATTATATATTCCTCCATGCCTTAATGCTTCTGTAACTGATATATAAGCATCTTTTAATTGTGTATATTTACCAACTAGTGCAATAGTAACGTCTTTTTCTAAATGTTTGATTTTTTTTACCATAGCTTCCCATTCTTTTAAATTAGGAACATGATTTTCAAGATTTACTTTCTTAAGCACCAAATCTGCTAATCCTTCTTTTTCTAACAATAATGGTACTTCGTATAAATAATCAGCATCAAGATTTTGTATAACACAATCTGCAGTTACATTACAAAAAAGAGCTATTTTGTCCTTTAATTCTTGTACTAACGTTTTTTCGGTCCTACATACTATAATGTCTGGTTGTATTCCTATAGTTCTAAGTTCTTTAACACTATGTTGTGTGGGTTTTGTTTTTAACTCCCCCGATTTTGATAAATAAGGCACTAAAGTTACATGTATGTATAATATATTTTCTGGTCCTACTTCACTTTTCACTTGCCTAATGGCTTCTAAAAAAGGCTGCGATTCAATGTCCCCTACGGTTCCACCAATTTCTGTAATAACAAAATCTGGTTTTTCTTCTTTACCCAATTTATATACTCTATCTTTTATTTCATTTGTAATATGTGGTATTACTTGTACGGTTCCGCCTAAGTAGTCACCTTTTCTTTCTTTAGTTATAACTGACCAATATATTTTTCCTGTTGTAACATTACTGTTTTTTGATAATTTTTCATCTGTAAATCGCTCATAATGGCCTAAATCTAAATCAGTTTCTGCGCCATCATCTGTAACAAAAACCTCTCCATGTTGATATGGACTCATTGTCCCAGGATCAAAATTTAAATATGGATCGAATTTTTGGTTTGTTATTTTATAACCTCTTGCTTTTAATAATCTACCTAAAGAAGCGGCTGTTATCCCCTTACCCAAACCAGAAACAACTCCGCCAGTGACGAATATATACTTTACAGACATTTTCCCCTCCCAAATATTATTTTAATATTATATAGTTTAATCCCATATTTATCAACCGTTATATAAATAATATACTATTTAATTTCTACCATACAATGTCCTAATATTTTAGGAATTGTAAATTTTACTAAGCTTTTTTCTTGAACAAAATTTAGTTGTAAATTCTTTGGAACTATTTTTATGCTTTTAACCTCTTTATCCGTTATTAATTCTATCGTTAAATCAAAGTATGGAAATACATCTTCTAATATTTCTAATTGCTCACTTTTCTTTTCTGGAATATACCACAGAATATGCATTACATCAAATTTTTCCCCTCTATTGATTGTTGTTATGATAGAAGAAGGTCCGTTGTGTTTTATTGTAGGTTGTCCAATTAATTGTTTAATTGCATTGCTAAATAAAGTTTTAATCCATTTTGGTGAGCGTAATGAATATATACTAAAAATAGGATGAGCAAAATATATACTGTTTTTTCCTTTTACAATTGCGCTATAATCTTTCTTCCCCGATGATGGTGTTTGTCTATGAGAACAGAAGTGTTCATAAGTTCTATCAAAATATGAACTATATGCATAGCATAATGTTTTTCCAGTAGTTGTGTTTATTTCCATTCCTTTTGAATACATTACATATTCAGTGTTATATAAATTTTCACCCATTATTCCCTCTGGTATAATATATTCCGCAAAGGAATTATCATCATAAAACTTACCACGAACTTTTATACCTTCTTCATTCAATGTAGTATTAATTACTTCTATGCCTAATTCTTTCATTGTAAAAGTTTCACTCTTAATATCCATACTAGATTCAAATGTTGCAATTAATTTTCCACCTTCTACAATATACTTTTCAAGTTTATTTTTAAACTCGCCTTGAACAGGAATTATGTCAGGTAAGATTATTAATTCAAATTTATCTAGTTCCATTTCACTATCAATAAATTCAAACTGATAGGAAAGTTGTTCTAATAACCGTGTAACTCCCACTTGTGACATGGGTAATCTATCTAATGTTGAAGAAATAAATTCATCAGGATTTAGCACTCCTATATTCGTTAATGGTACTACTTTCTCACACCATCTTTGTTTTTCTTTCACTTTCCTATATACATCACCAATAAGTTCATAAACTTCTTTTGAAAGTTTCCCATTTGGCTCTAGTTGATCTCCTATTAAACATTTAGAATTTAAAGCAAGCATTCTAAAGCATTCATATTCAAGAGCTACTTTATTTCTAAACGAATGAAAATCACCCCAAGAAGTATGAAATTTTCCGGTATGTCCAACAATTTCTTTTCCTAAATTTCGAGCATATCGTACTGTAACTGGAAAATGAATATATCCCCATTCGCCTCCAGGTAAACTTTCAAGTTCAAAGTGTGTGTATGCATCTTCTGCTTTTTTTGTTTGATATGCTATATGTCCTGCATTATAAAATACCGATATATCTGGTTTAATGTTATGTATTAATTTAGTCATTTCTTTTTTAAAATTATTAAGCACTTCTTTATAATGCAATAATCTGTCGCTTTCTTTTAAAGGGTTATATCCATTTTTTTTCATTGATGCAATACAATATTCACATGCACATGGCTTTTCTTGTACAATATCGTAAAATATGCCATCTGGTTCTAGTTGTTCAAGGACTTCAATGGTATGCTCTTTTAAAAAATCACCATAGGGTGTATTGACACATAAACTTTGATAAAATCCCGCTTGTAACGGAAATTGGCCAATTGGTGCGCCTTTCTCATCCCTCATCAACCATTGAGGATAATTCTTTGCAGTATAGTAATCCCATTGAACAGTTATATAAACTGGAACTTTTATACCCATATTATGACAAGTTTCTATTTGCTCTTGAAGTAAATTTTTATTTTTTAAATGAGGGTGTATTCTCTCTTTATATTTTTCGGAATTATAGTACATCATTCCGTGATGACCTCTGGCGAAGCATGTAATTGAATCTACGCAGGCATCTTTTAAAGTTTTTGCAAATTGCTCTTTATTAAATTCACTTCCAATATCATTTATTAGTTCGCTAGTGTGAAAATCTAAATGTATTTGCCTAAATCCAATATCTTTTTTCATATTATTTTTCCTTAATAGCTTTTATAACTTCAGTTAATCCTGGGTCTTGCAAAACATACTCTTTAAATAAGCTATAATTTAATATGTTTTGTGTAGTTTTATCTAATATCCCATCTGCGTTTAAATTAATAGATTGTTTATAGTTATTAATTGCACTTAAGGTATTTTCATCAAAAATTACATCAGGTTTTTCTGTGAAAAACCCCATTTCTTTTAGTATTTTTTCTGCAACAAATATATCGTAACTCAAATCACCTTGAACGTAATCTTTTCTTATCCATATACCGTTACTTTGAGGATTAACTAGAATAGTGTTTTTTTGAGCATCAATCTCGTAATCAGGAACTACTCCTTTTTTAAAATCTATATTCTTATTATCCACAATATCTGCCTCAACAATATTTAAATAACCTACAATAGCGCCTTCTTTGATTTTTATATTATTTGTTTTTAAATACTTTACTATAAATTCAATACTATCTGAATGAGCTAAATGACTATAATAGATATATGAATCATCACTAAAAACTGGATATATCTTTACTAATTTAACTACTCCATATGATGGTTCTCCATAAACAACTCCCGTGCCATAGTTTTTAATAGCACGCGCTATTACTTCTCCCGCTCCAATTGTATTTTTATTTATTATTATATTTACATGGTGATAATTTCTTTTATTAGTTGCAGCATAAGTTATGTCTTTACCACTGGCAATTCTACCATATGGCAAAAAGTAATTTGCAACTTGGCTAGCTTCATCAATATTCATTGATACTTGTTCTCTTAAATCTAGTATTATATTTTTTATGTTATTATTATCAAACCAAGTAAGTGCTCTTTTTATATCATCAGATGTTGCATCTATATATTGATTTATTCTAATATATCCAATATTATTACTAATAAAGAAATCCACAGCTGTTAAATATCCTTTACCTAATGAGATTTGTAATTTTTCACTTTTCCCTGTATCTTTTTTTATTACTTCAATTTCACATTCCCCACCTAATGCACTAACGGTGTAGTCAAAATCACAAGCATTTAATATACTCGTACTTATTCTATCAATTCGATATACAATATCTCCAACTTGTAATCCTAACTTTGCGGCATTAGTACCAGGATAAACATTATTAACTAATAGCCCTGCTCTAATTTTTTCAAAAGAAGCTCCAAAACTATTTAAATTTAAATCACCGCTTTGCCTAATTTGTTCATAACATGAATATTCTGAATCATCTTGTAATATTCCATTAAAAGAACCTCCAACAAGATCATCAGTACTGATATCTCTATAATACATATCTCCCATGAATGTATAAAAAGCATCTAAATAATCACTATTTATTTTTGTAGACGCTGAAAAAACAATAGAACTTATAAAGGTAAATATAATTACTAACATTATGATTTTACTATATCTTTTCATATTATTTTTCCCCCTTTACAACTTCAAAAGCTTTAGCTAATTGCAAGTCACTATTAATATATTTTGCTCTAATAGTATTGTTTATATTATCTTGTGTTGTATAGTCTAAAACTCCATAAGGATATAAGCCTACATGATCTTGAAAATTTGTAACCGCTTTTTTAAACACTTCATCATATACTGTATTTACAATACCTACATTATATCTTAATTTTTTTAGTATAACTTTTGCTTTATAAACTTCATAGCTAGTCATTCCCACATCATATTTTTCTCTAATCCACAACATACCTGGCAAATGATTTTCTTCAATATATAATATTCCATCATAATCTACTTCGATATCAGGTTCAATACCTTTTAGGTTGATTTTATAACCATCTGGAGTGATATATTCTCCAATAGTTAATTTTACAGCTCCAATATAATTGTCACTACTTAATTTTTCTCCATAAATTTGTAATTTTCTATTTAATAAATACATATCATCTATTCCATATTTGTTAGAATAAAATTCATATGCTTTTGGTGTTAAAATAGGGTACGATACTTGTACAACACTTTTACCAAATGTTTTTTTACCTATAATTGTTGCTGCATCATTATCTTTTAAGGCTCCAGTAACAATTTCAGATGCACTAGCCGAGCGTTCATTAACTAATACCACAACATTATAATCAATATCTTTTTTAGTGGTTATATATCTCAAATCTAAATATCTTGGATATTTAAAGTCCATTTTTACAATTGTACAATCAGAAAGTAGCGCTCGTGCTGTAACTATACAACCTTTAAGTGTTCCACCACCATTATTTCGCAAATCAAGAATAATATTTCGTATGTGCTTTTGTTTGAATTTTTCTAATGCCAATTTAAATTCGTTTCCTGTTTCATTAGTAAAAGAAGATATGTATACATACCCAACATCATCTATTATATATGACTTAACTGTCTTCATTGCTATAACTTGCCTTGATAAATCATAATATAAAACAGAGCCACTTCCATTTTTTAATATACCTAATTTTACATATGTTCCAACTGGACCTTTAACTTTTGAAGCAATATACGCTAATGTTTTATTTCCTATATCTTCGCCGTTAACACTTACAATCACATCATCAGTTGTTAATCCTGAAAAAGCAGCAGGTGAATAATCAAACGCGGAAACAACTTTAACACCCTTTGGATGTTTAGTCATTGTTATCCCAATTCCAACGTATTCAGCATTTATATAACTATTTTGCTCATTACTATATGTTTCTGTTTTTTGAAAATATGAATATTTATCAGTTTCAGAAAAAGCTCCTTTTATCATATTTTCTAATAAATTTTGTGTATCAATATTAATATTGCTTTTTTCTTGTATTAAATCAATATATGCACTTATTTTTCCCGTATCATTGTTTGCAATAACAATGCTTGGAACAATAATTACCATTACTAGAATTAATATAATGTAATATTTTATGTTTTTCATATTTCCCTCACATTTTTTCTGGTGCACTAATACTTAATACTTCTAATGTGTTTTTTAAAACTATTTTTGTAGCTTTTACAAGAGCAATTCTACTTTTTTGCAATTGGCTCTCAACACCTTTAACTCTACAGGCATTATAAAAGCTATGAAATAGTGACGCCACATCAAGCACATATCTTGTTAATCTAGATGGTTCAAGAGTTTTTGCTGATATAATTATTTCATTAGTGTATTCTGCTAATTTTTTCATTAACTTAATTTCACTATCTTCTTTTAATAGTGTATAGTCAATATGGCTTTTATTATTAATATCAATGCCCTCTTGTTCCATTATTCTTAGCAGACTACAAATACGTGCATGAGCATATTGTATATAAAAAACAGGGTTATCGTTTGATTGTTGTTTTGCTAAATCTAAGTCAAAATCTAAATGACTACCACTTGCTTTCATATTAAAGAAAAATCGAGCAGCATCAACACTAATTTCATCTAATAAGTCATCTAAAGAAATAGCTTTACCCGTTCTTTTTGACATTTTAGCAACTTCTCCATTTCTATATAATCTAACTAATTGGAATAAAACAATATCAAGTTTATCTTTCCCAACTCCAATAACATCCATAGCACCTTTCATCCTAGCTACATGTCCATGGTGATCCGCTCCAAGTAAATCTATACCTATGTCAAATTTTCTAACAATA
>Ga0256913_10000365_pt1 | contig 23225 bp, 19 predicted proteins | sample Axial_MatmetaG_FD_185970 | JGI IMG/M metagenome (GOLD analysis project Ga0256913, IMG submission 185970) | Deep-sea worm associated microbial mat communities from Axial Seamount, Juan de Fuca Ridge, Pacific Ocean - Axial_Mat | ecosystem: Environmental > Aquatic > Marine > Oceanic > Microbial... | reverse complement strand
TTTTCCGCGTGGCGGCGCGCCGCGGGGCCACGCTGTCCGCCTCAAGGCGGCGCGGTGGTTGGCCGGGGGTTTGGCGACGAGTCTGACGGCGTGGTTGGCGGCGACGGGATTGAATCTGGCGTTGGGGAACATCGTCGTTCCCGGCGCGGTTTTCGCGAATCTCCTAATCGTGCCGGTGGTGTGGACTTTGTTCGCGGTTTCCGCGGTTTCGGCTCCATTTCTTCCGTTCCACATCCATATCGCGGCGCCGCTTTTGAACGTCCTTGTCAAAGCGGTGTCGGGAATCGCGTCGATTGGCTCGGAGGCTTGCGGTTGGACGAGTCTTCCATCGCCTCCCGGCTGGTCTTTGGCGGTTTATTTCGCGGCGTTGCTTGGTCTGGTCTCGGCGCGATCCAGGCGGATGTTCGCGGTTTCCGCGGCGGCGCTGGCCTTATGCTGGGCGGGATGGATTTGGAGCGACGCGACGCGTCCGTGGGAGACGGCGGCGTTCCATGGCGGAGGCGCCCAGACGGTCTCGCTGGTATGCGTGCCGCCTGGCGGGCGCGGGGGAGCGGTGGTCGTCGATCCCGGACCACCGGCGCGCGTCAGGGCGATAAACGACTATCTCCGTCTCCGCGGGGTTGATTCCATCGACACCGTGTTTTTCTCCCGCGCCAACAAGGCGTCGTGCGAGGGGGTTTGGACGCTGTTCGCCGCCAACCGCGTCGGGAGGGCGGTCTTTCCGGCGCGGTTCGGATGCAGCCGCTACGCGTCGCGCGCGGTTTCCGCGGCGATCCGCTCGGGGATCAGGACGCGTTTTTCCGGCGCGCCGGAGACGCGGTCCGGGAGCGACCGTCTCTCAGTCTCGAGCCGTGGCTGGAGGCTCCGCGTGGAGCGCGCCGGATGGAGTTTCCGCGCGGAAACCGCGGAGACCGTCCCGGGCGCGCGGCGTTTGAGGGAGCGCGCCGTTCCAGGAGGGGTCGAGGAGGCCGAGTTTTTGAATTCCAGGAAATTGGAGGTGTTCATTTGGGACGGGAGGGAGGAAACGGGACGTTGACCGGGGCCTGTTTCCGCCCTATGTTCAATGGTCTTTGTTCCGCGCCGCGCGGCGCGTTTTTCAAGAAGGATAGAAACGACTATGGAAAATTCCGTTTTCAAAAGGAGCGAGGCCGATTCTCCCGGACGGAGGATAGGCGCCGGACTTTACAATCTGGTGATAGGCCTGGTGCTGTGCTGGGGATTTCTGGTGAACTGGGCGATGGTCGAAAACATACCCAGCGACACCCTGTCTGAAATCAATCCGATCCTGTTTCTCGTGGGCTACTTCGTCTCCTGCCTTTTGGGGATATGGATGTTCACGAAATCGGATAATCCGCTGGTCAGTTTCATCGGGTACAATTTCGTCGTCGCGCCCTTCGGCCTGGTCATCAATCTCGTCGTCCACCAATACGATCCGGATCTGGTGCTTTCCGCGATCCGCGTCACTGGCCTGGTGACGGCCGCGATGATGTTTTTGGGCTCGATATTTCCGGGATTTTTCCTCAAATTGGGGAGGGCGTTGGGGGCCGCGCTTCTCATCGTGATCATCGTCGAACTGGTAGAGGTTTTCATATTCCATATCCACCACGGATTCCTCGACTGGGTGGTGGCGATAATCTTCTGCGGGTATATCGGCTACGACTGGAGTTTGGCGAGCGCGATTCCCAAAACGCTCGACAACGCCGTCGACAGCGCGGCGTCCCTTTACATGGACATAATAAACCTCTTCATACGGATTCTGAGCATCATGGGACGGCGCGACTAGCCCTGATTAGGGCCTACTGAGAAACTATCTAACGCTTTGAATGCTAAAATACGGGTTTTAGGTTTTAAGTTTTAGGCAAGAGAAAAGAAGAAGAAAAAGTCCGATTACGATAGCGATGGCTACAAGCAGGCTCGGACTACTAGCCGCGCCTCGCGCGGCCGGTAAACCAAGCTTGCTTGGTCGCCTAATGCCCGGAACGTTTCCTACTTTTTCAGCAAGCCCTGATTAGGTTCGAGTTTTTCCCGGAGCGGGAGCGCGTTCCCACTAGGATCTGGAGCGTCGTTTGAGTATCGCGAGCCATTCCCCCGGCTCTTTCGCGGCGGCGAGGCTGGCGACCGCGAAATACGCGGCGGCGAAAATCGCGGCGGCGGGAAGGATCTCGGCTCCGCGCACGGGGAGTCCCTCGGTCAGGCTTCCGGCCACGGGTTTCAGGAACGGCATGGAGTAATACGCGGCGGCGGCGGCGGCGGCGGCGGCCACGCAGGCCCTGGCCGCGGGAACCGCGATTTTCGAGAACCTCGTTTCCGGGACGAGTCTCCGCAATCCCAGGGCCAAAAGGATGTTGCCCATCAGGGAGGAGGCCACCGTGGCCAGGGCGATGCCGCCTTGCCGCAGCGGCCACATCAAAATCAGGTTCAGGACGATATTGAGGCAGACGCACGCCACCGCTATCCGGACCGGCTTTTTCATCTCCTTGTGGGCGTAGAATCCGGCGACCAGTATTTTGGAGGTGGAGAAGAGTGGGATGCCCCAGGCGTAGAAGGAGAGGGCCCACACCACCTCGCGCATCGCCTTGTCGTCGAAGGCCCCGCGGGTGAAGAGGAGTTCGACGATGCCGTTTCCGAAGACGAATGTGAACACCGCGGCGGGGACGCAGAGGAAGACGATTTGGCGGAGCGCGAAGATTATCGTCTCCGCGACCTTCTCCGGATCGTCCCGTCCGGCGGAGCGCGATATGTCCGGAAGAATGACCCCTCCCATTCCTACGGCGAGGACGCCGACGCTGAGGAATACGATTCTATCGCTGTAGTACAGCGCCGCTGCGGCGTAGTCCCCGATGGCGATTGCGAGTCCCCGATCTATCAGGAAGCTGATTTGGAGGGCGCTCGCTCCGAGCATTCCGGGAAGGGCGAGTTTCCACACCTCCCTGCCGAGTCCGCTTCCGATGTCCTTGAAGAGAAGCGAAACGGTGGCGGCGATCCCCTCCTTGGCGACAAGGGGCGTTCCTGCCGCCCGTAGCATCAGCAGCATGGCGGCGAGTTGCGCGGCTCCCGCGGCCAGAACGGCGAACGCCAGGACTCGGAGAGCGGAAAACCCCTCCAGTCCGACCCGCCCCACGAGGAACAAAGCGGCGATGAGCGAGACGTTGAGGAGAAGCGCGGTCAGGGCGGGAAGGGTGAAGCGTTTCATGCTGTTCAGCGCGGCTCCCGCGACTCCCGACAGGCATGCGAAAAGCGCGTATGGTATGACTATCGGCAGGATCTCCAAGGTCAATCGTATCCGCTCGGGCTCGACGAAGGGAGCGATGGAGACCGACGCGGCCGCCACTACAATGGATATCAGCGCGAGCAACGCTCCAAGCATGGCGAAAAGGGTCGCGAAGCGGCGTCTCGCCATATCGCGTCCGTTCTCGTCGAGGAGGTCGCGCGACATAAGGGGGACCAGCGCGGTGCCGAGCGCGCCCTCGCCGAGAAGTCGCCTGAACATGTTCGGGACGGCGAAGGCGAAGACCCACGCGGACATGAGGGTCTTCCCCCCGATGATGTCCGCCATAAGGATATCGCGGACCATCCCGAGCAGTCTGCTCGCCATCGTGGCTCCGGCGACGCCGCCGGCTCCGCGAAGGATATCTTTTCTCCCGCTCTTTTCCGAACTCATTTCCGCGCCATCGTTTTCCTCCGCCCACGACCTTGGCGGGCGGATTGACAATACCGCGTTTTCCGCGGTGTTGCAATCGCGCGGGTTCCGCCGGGGTCGTGTTCGCGGACAAAGCGGGGCAAGGGGGCTGGACTCGCGCTGTAAAGGGGCTACTATAGGGTGCGTTCTGGAAAATGGCGTTCGGGCGCGGAACAAAACCGTCCGCCCGATGTCTAAGCGGTATAATGTTTCGTCCGCGCGGAATGGTTTTTCGTCGACACACAAGGAGTGGCGGTATGATAGACGTTAAGAACGTGAGCAAGGTCTTCGGGACGAAGAAGGCGGTGGACGACATATCGTTCACTGTCGAGAAGGGCGACGTTCTGGGTTTCATCGGCCCGAACGGGGCGGGGAAATCCACGACGATGCGCATGATCACGGGGTTTCTTCCTCCCACGTCCGGCGAGATAACGATAGCCGGCGTCAGCATGTCGGACTTCCCTTTGGAGGCCAAGCGGAAAATCGGTTATCTTCCGGAAAACGCGCCCCTGTATTTGAATAAGACGGTGCGCGAGTTTTTGAATTTCGTCGCCGAAATCCGCGGGTTCTCGGGAAAGGAGAAGCGCGTCAGGGTGGAGGAGACGATCGAGCGCTGTTTCCTCGAGCCGGTCGTGAAGCAAAAGATCGAGACCTTGTCGAAAGGCTACAAGCACCGCGCGTGTTTCGCGCAGGCGTTGCTGCATGATCCGAGCGTTTTGATATTGGACGAGCCCACCGACGGGCTGGATCCGAACCAGAAACGGGAGGTCCGAAGGCTCATCAAGGAGATGGGGGAGACGAAGGCGATAATCATATCCACGCATATTTTGGAAGAGGTCGAGGCTGTGACGACTCGGGTTCTGCTGATAAACAACGGCAAGAAGGTTTTCGACGACACTCCGAAGGCGTTCAAAAAGCTTTCGAAAAAGGGCAATTTGGACGATGTGTTCGCGAAGCTCACGCTTGGCGACGATGCTGCCTGAGAAGGTGGTCGAGCGAGGGTTTTAGAATATCGATACCGTTTCAAATCTGGAGAGGATTAGGAGATGTCTTTTAGAAACGTAAAAACCGTGTTGAAGAGCGAGATCGCCGGATATTTCGTATCTCCGGCGACATACGTGTTCGTGATGATTTTCCTGGCGCTGTCCGGTTTTTTCACGTTCATGGTTGGGGATTTCTTCCAGGCCGACGACGCGTCGTTGCGGGAGTTTTTCTCCTGGCATCCGTGGCTTTACCTGATTCTGGTTCCCGCCGTAGGGATGCATTTGTGGTCGGACGAGCGGCGTCTCGGGACGGACGAGTTGCTTTTCACGATGCCGGTCACGGTGGCCGAGTGCGTGACAGGGAAGTTTCTGGCGGCGTGGCTGTTCGTCGGTTTGGCGTTGGCGTTGACGTTTCCGATGGTCCTCACGGTGGACTATCTTGGCGATCCCGACTGGGGGCAGATGATCTGCGGCTATGTCGGGAGTTTTCTGATGGCGGGCGCGTATCTCGCGGTGGCCAGCTTCACATCGTCGCTGACGAAGAGCCAGGTAGTGAGTTTCATATTATCGGTGGTGGTGTGCTTTTTCCTGATTATGGCGGGCTGGCCGCCGGTTACCAACATGCTCGTCAATTGGGCTTCGCCTAAGCTGATCGACACCGTGGCGGCGTTCAGCGTGATGCCCCGTTTCGAGAACATGCTCCGGGGAGTGGTGGCTGTCGGCGACGTCCTTTATTTCGTCTCGGCAGCGGGTTTCGCGCTATTTCTGACGGCGTTGTCGCTGAAGCGGGATTCCAGGAGGGCGGTTTCGACGCTGGCCGGAGCGTTGGTCGTCGGTTTGGCGATAGTGTTCGCGAACGCGATATTCTCCGAGCTTGTGGGCGGGCGTTTCGACTTCACGGAAAACCATGTCTACACCCTTTCCGACGCGTCCAGGAGGATTTTGGCGAAGGTAGACAAGCCAGTCACGATAAAATTATACTGTTCCCGTTCCAACACGCGCATGCCGGTGGTTTTGAAGAATTTCGCCGACCGCGTCGAGGATCTTCTGGACGAGTACAAGCAGGCCGGCGGCGGGCGCGTGTTCGTAGAGAAATACGATCCTAAGCCGTTTTCCGACGCGGAGGACGCGGCGATCATGGATGGCGTGGCGGGGCAGGTATTCGGGAATTTCGGGGACAAGGTGTATCTAGGCTTGGCTATTTCATGTGGCAAGAAGCACGTCGCGATACCGTTTTTGTCTCCGGAGAAGGAAAATCTTTTAGAATACGACATCACCGACGCGATAAGCGAGGTGTTCAAGACGAAGAAGACGGTGGTTGGCGTGATGAGCGCGTTGCCCGTGTTGGGCGGCCCACCAAGCCAGGCGATGATGCAGCGCGGCATATACAAGATGCAGCAGCCGTGGATATTCGTGAAACAGCTTAACAAGCTCTACGACATCCGGAAAGTCCGTTTGGACACGAAGAAGATAGACAAGGACATAGACGTTCTTCTACTGGTCGATCCCGGGGGGATAACGGAGGACGCGGAATACGCGGTGGACCAGTTTTTGTTGCGCGGCGGCAAGATCGCGGCGTTCCTGGATCCGAAATCGTTCGTGGCGGAGGCGATGTCGCATAGCGACCACAGCCTGTTCCCGGCGACGACCTCGTCGTTGCCGAAGCTCCTTCCCGCCTGGGGCGTGCACTACGTCTCCGACTATGTGGTGGGTGACGCCATTTTCGCGCGTAAAGCGCAAAGGCCCGGCACCGCGGTGGCGAACTTCGTGGCTGTGTTGGATATAACCAAACAAGGGTTCAGCAAAGACGACGTTACGACGGCGCAACTGGACAGCATGAGCATGTTGTTCGCCGGTTGTTTTCCGGGGAAGCCGCCGAAAGGCGTCAGGAAAGAGGTGTTGATCCACACGACAAAAGACGCGGGATTGGTCTCTGCTCCGATCTCGACCGATCCACACGAGTCGTTCCGCGTTTTCACCTCCGGCGGAAAGGAGCTTCCGTTGGCGGTGCGGTTGACGGGACATTTCAAGACCGCGTTTCCGCACGGTCCTCCGTGGATGGCATCGAAAAAAGACGAGGCTCCAAAAGAAGCGGAGAAGACGGACGGCGCCCCCAAGAAGGACACGGCCTCCGCGGATTCCAAAAAGAATAAAGACGCTGGAAACAAATCCAACGCGAAGTCGGATGAAGGGAAGGGAGCGGTCGCCAAGGGGGCCAAGAAGAGAAAGGCCATGGGATTGAAGGAATCGGCCAAGGACGGAGTGGTCGTGCTGGTGGGCGACTCCGACATGCTCTACGACGAGATTTGCGTTCAGGTCCAGAGCCTCCTCGGCCAGCGGTTCCTAGTGCCGGTGAACGACAACTTGGGCTTCGCCTTGAACACGATCGACTACCTTGGCGGCGACAGCGATATGATAGGGATCCGTTGCCGTCCGGCGATAAAGCGCCCCTTCGAGGAGATAAAACGCCGCGAGGCCGTCGCCAAGAAGAAGTTCAAATCCAAGATACTGGAATTGGAGAAAAGGCTGAAGGAGACGCAAAACCGCTTGAACGAGCTTCAACGCAAGAAATCCGACGCCTCGCAGAGGACGATCCTCTCCCAGGCGCAGCAGCAGGAGATAAGGAGGTTCCGCAAGGAGCAGGTCAAGGTAAGGAAAGAGCTGAAAGAGGTGCAGAAGGAGTTCCGCAAGGAGATAGACTCCCTCAAGATTCTCTTGAAATGGCTCAATATAGCTTTAATGCCCGCGGTTGTCGCGGTGTTTGGAATCATAGTCGCGATAGTCCGCGGGAAAAGCGGAGGAGCGAAATAGCGTTTTTCGCCGAATAGCGCGTAACGCATGGACGCAAACGTGGAGATTTGACAATATGAACAATCGTCAGCTTATAGTGGCCGTAGCGGTGCTGGTGATTTTGGGAGCGGTCTTTCTGATCGTTTCGAAGAAGGAGGACACATCCTGGGAGGGAGGGGACGACTCGATCGTCAAAAACCCTCTTTTCAAGGAGTTTGATGTGAATAGTGTCTCCTGCCTGGAATTGAAGGGTTCGAAATCCAAGGTGAAGATATCCCGTTCCGAAGACGGCTGGACGGTGGAGGAGCGAGGGGGCTTTCCCGCCAATTTCGACCAGCTGAAGAAATTCATCCTCGCGGTGTCGAAATTGGAAGTCGTCCAAAGGCCCCGCGTGCTGAAGTCGCAATTCGCCGAGTTGGGGCTTGCTCCTCCGGGGGGAGGAAAGTCGGATGAAGGGAAGCGGGAGGGGATTTCGTCGCGCTTCACGGACGCCGACGGCGGGACGGTGGCGTCGCTGCTCCTTGGCGATTTCCACATGGCGCCCAAAAAAGACAACGGATACGCGTTCAACCAGAACATTCCAGACGGCCGGTATGTTTTGTTGGAGGGAAGCGACTCCCCGGCCTTGGTATCCAACGCGTTAAGCAACGCCATCCCGAAGCCAGAGGCATGGATTGACAAGCGGGGGATAGACATGGCGGGGATACTTTCCATCGAGGCGTTGAAAAAAGATGGAACGACCGAATGGAAACTATATCGGAGAAACCTCGCTGAGGCCTGGATATTGGATGGACAAAAGAAAAACGAGGACTTGAAGCCTTATCCGATGTCGCAAGTGGCGTCGGTGTTCGAACGCGAGCGCTTCGACGACGTCGTGCCGGGAGACTCCAAGGACGCGGCATCGTTGATGGAAAACGCCAAGACCGTGGTTCTTAAAACTCTCGACAAGTTCTCATATACTGTGAAGATAGCGGTCAAAGGCGACAAAGGATACATGAAATACTCCGTTTCGGCGAACATCCCGGAAAAGATGGAAGTCGATAAAAACACAGTAATGGACGGGAAGGAGAAAAAGAAGCGGCTCAAGCGCTTCCAGGAGCGGAGGAAAAAACTGCTGGCCAAACTGAAAAGGGAAAAAAAGCTATCCGAATGGATATACGTCTATCCCAAATACGCCGTTGAAAAGATTATGAAAAAACGTTCCGATTTCGTAGTGAAAAAAGCGGCTAAGCGTGGAAAAGACGCGGGCGGCGACAAGAAAAAAGACGGAACGGGGAAAAACGATTCTTCCAATAAGTAACTAAAAGATATTCTAGCTTCGGATATCGGGTCGGTCGCGTAGGGGTCAAGTAGCCGGCCTGTTCGTTTTGGATTTTCTCTATCACGCTCCAAAGGAGGCGCCGACACCCAGTCATTCCAGGCACGCGCCCACGACGACTCCGGAGTTTCCCCGCCAGTCTCCGTGTGTTTTTCACTTTTCAGGGGGTTTGGCTCGCGGCCTCGCCGGCTAATCGACGTCTTCTTAGTTGTCCGCACGCGGCGGCGATTTCGGAACCTCTTTCGACTCTCAGCGTGGCTCTGGCTCCGGAATCGACCAGTATTTTGAAGAACGAGTCGATTCGTCCCTTCTCGGGACGCGCGAAGCGTTGGTCTCCCGTTTCGTTATAGGGGATCAAGTTGATTTTAGCGCGGTGGCGTCTCGCGATTTCCGCGAGCCGCGCCGCCTGATCGTCGGAATCGTTGAGGCCTTTTATCAGCACGTATTCGAATGTGGTCATCCGTTTCGCCGCGTCGCGGTGCCGTTCACAGGCCTCGAGGATCTCCCGGATGGGTCGTCTAGAGCGTTTCGGGATCAGCTTCGCCCTTGTTTCGTCGTCCGGGCCATGGAGCGAGACGGCGAGGTTGCATTGTCCTGCTTCCCGAGCCAGGCGATCCACGCCCTTGGTCCATCCGCTAGTCGAAACGGTTATTCTTCTTCTCGCCATTCCGAAGCGCTCGGGATCGGTGAAAGCGTCCAAGGCCGGCAAAACGTTGTCAAGGTTCATAAGCGGCTCTCCCGATCCCATCAGGACGATGTTGTCCGGGCGGTCTCCAAGCTCCCCGCAGCAAAGGATCATGGTTTCAATGATTTCTCCCGCTGTCAAATCTCTAATCAATCCATCGGCTCCGCTGGCGCAGAAGCGGCACCCCACCGGACATCCCACTTGCGTGGATAGGCAAAACGCCGCTCGTCCCCTGGCGGCTGGAAGCACCACGCATTCCACGGTTTCGCCGTCGGCCAGCTCGACGAGCAGTTTGACCGTCCCGTCGGCCGCCGCCAAGCGCTCCGCGACACGGCATGTCCCGCAAGCGAAGGCCTCTCCGAGGCGTTTCCGCAGAGCTTTCGGGAGGTTGGACATTTTTTCCGGATCCAGCGTCCACTCCCGGAATATCCAGTCGAGAACCTGCCTCGCCCGGAATTTGGGTTGTCCCTCCCCTCGCATCCATTCGGCGATAGCTGACTCGCCTAGAGCCGCCAAACGCTCCATGTCCGTTTGTCGTGTTGTTCCGCTTTCAGGCGGACGCGCGAGTGTGTTCATTCGCTCCTCTTTCCGATGAGTCTGCCTCTGAGCAAGTGGAAATGCACGCGTTTGTTTTTATATTTGTAGCTTAATGGATCGTTCTCGTCCCGCGGGGGGTTTTTAGGAGAGAGATATTCCCATGAGCGATTGCCTGAGACCGGGAACTCCAGGGCCAGCATATAGACGACCTCCTTGTCTACGGGCAAAGCGTCCAACGAATGTATTTTCTTAACTTGGGCGCCCGTGTACACGCATGGTGCGTAAAGCCCCACTATGCCAGGACCTTTGTATAGTCGCAGATCATCTGGCAATGGGGCGTCTTGGGAAATGCCCAAATCCTTTTTCAGGGTCGTCGCGATAGCATATCCCAATCGTTTTTTCTCGCATTTCATCGCTCGATACGGAGCGTGCAACGACCAGAAACACAACGCCAACGCCACGCTGACGCACAACACATGTTCGAATATGCGGGAGCGGTTGTTTTTCGACAAGTGGGCGGCGGTCAGAGCCAAAAGTAGCGCGGCGAGCGCTTGGACGACTCCAGCCACGAAATTATGATCATGGAATCCGACGCGTCCCTCCAGATACGGAATTTTCTCCAGCCATTCGACCGGGAGGAGGTAAAACACCACGCCGCCAGCGGCCAGAGCGGCGCATCCGTAGGAAATATGGCGGAGAACACCGTGCAACCACCTGCCATGCCGCCGTATCAACAACCAATAGTTCATGCCGCATAGGACGGCCAAGGGGAACGCGAGAACCGCTACGCTCCTAGGGGGATCGAAAAATGGCGTCAGCCATAGGAGAAAGAATATGGATATGACGATGGTCCGCAGGAAGCGGCTGAATATGGGGTTTTTATCCAAAGGGAAATAGGCCACGCAAAAAGCGGGCCAAGCCAAAATGGACCAGGGAAGGAAGCGTAGAAGGACTTCGAATGGGAACGTCAGCAAATGTTTGAAATATCCGCTCGCGTCGCTGGCGAACATGTCGGACGCCCGGAAAGGCGTTTCGTTCTCAGCCATCCAGCGTGGAAGCGCCCAAAAGAGCATTGACGCCGCCAACAACATGACGCCTATGGCGAAACCCGGTTTACGCAACTTTTGCCACACAGTCAAGGGACGGCGCATGAAAAACAACGGGCATAGGAAAAGAGCCACCGAACGCCAGCCGCCGACATGGAACGCCATCGCGCAAAATGTGAAGGATATGATCCAAGCCCGATTCCATTGTCCCCGCGCCATGCCGAAAGTGAACCACGACAACCAGGCGGAGACGATAAACAGCGTGGAGGTGAAATCTGGATATCCATCCATCGCCTTCTCCACCACGACCAGAGAGGAGAAAGCCATGGCGGCGGCCACGGCGGCCGTTTGTATGTCCTTCGCCCGTTTTCCAGCCTCCCACGCCAACACCGTCAACAACGCCACGGATAAAACCGAGACGAGGCGCAAGGCCGATTCGATAGGCAATCCGGCTCTGTGAAGGAACGACGCCAGCAACGGGAAAACGGGATGGGCGTATGGGATTTGCTCGCCGTGAGCGATGGTGTTCGGATGGCTCTGATCGATTTCCAAAGCGATGGCGGCGTGCCTTCCCTCCTGCCACCGCAATTCCCACATTCCGAGTTGGAACGGGGAATATATGGCCAAGAACGCCAAGGCCAGGAATACGATGGTTTTGCCTGTCAACGGCGCTGGCTCGTCATACGCTGGCACTTGCCTTCTCCGGTGGGGACGTTTTCCCTTCGGCCGCCGCGCGCAACGTGGCGGCCTCGCTCTTCACGGCCTTCAGGGCTTCGAGTATCGCAACCGATAGCGTAGCGCGGGAGGAGGGCTCTCCCCTGACCGCTTCGTCATCCGTATCGCCCAATCCCGCGTCGCGATACTTTTTCAGTCTATCGAGCATAAGGTTTTTTATCTCGTCGATGTTGTCCACGCCGCGGAAGAACCCCACATGCATGGAGAACAGGGCGTTTTGTCCATCCCCCTGGGGAGTGGAGACGCCGCCACCACCGGCGGTTTCCACCCTAAGGTCCGCGATACCGAAAAGGCGTTGTATCGGCCCCTGCGATACTGAGATGTTCTGAATATTGGCGAAAGTCATAGTCATCTCGCGGACCAGCATCACCCCTTCCCGTATTCTGAGGCTTCGGTCGGTCACTTTGTACCATCGCATCTCGTAATCCAGACGTAGCATGACGTAGGAGACGAACAGTTGGGATATATACGCCACGACGAGCAATCCGGCGGCAACAAGCGCCAGCGTCAATCCGATTCCGTTGTTTTTAGAGGCGGAGATCGCTCCCGCCAGCAAGATACCGGCGATGAAGATATAGCCTAGAGCTCCCAACGCGTTTTTGACGATCCAGAACATCAATTTGTATTTGAAGAAATTCGGGGAAGCCCGAAACACCACCAAGGTGTCCACGTCCCCCATCGGATCTTCCGGTTCCGGAGGCACCTTCAAGGCGGCCAAGACGATTCTTTTCACGAATCCATACATTTTTCAAGCGCCTCCCGGGTTTTTCTGATCTCCTCCGCTATATCCCTGAGTATCGCCACGGCGTCTTCGGAGGTCTCCGTCCCCGAATCCGAGGATTCCGCCCCGTCCGGTCGCTTATAGCCGCGCATCTTGGTGTACAAGTAGTCTCTAAGGGGCTCATATTCGAGCAAGCCCTCTATCACCATTTCGGCGGCGGCGTTGCCGGAAGCGGTCTGTATTTTGAGATCCGCCAAACCTAGCCAGCGTTGCAGGAGGCCGGCGTGGACGTGAATATCCTGTATTCTCGAATAGGTGAGGTTTATCTCCCTCCGGAAAAGGATACCCCACCGCATACCGAGGCCCTCCTCGTCGAAATGGTAGCGCAGGGTGTGGTAGCGGAAAAACAGCGGAGGGAAAAGTATGGGAAAGAGAGGCAAAGCCAAAAGCGACCTGAAAAAATACAGCTTCAGCAGATTTGGATGGGGCCTTTCTATCGAGAATATGTCCAGTGGTTTTTCGTCGCTCATTCCACACCTTCCTTCACTTTCGCCCGTTTTCCCTTCTCCCGTTTCAAATAGGCTATCCGTTCGGCGATCACGTCGTCCAAGGCCGAGGCGTACGCTCCCCGGGTTCGGTAATCGCTCCACAGCTTGATAGCTCCGTCAAAGTCTCCCGCCTCCTCGAGTCTGGCCGAACGGTTTTTCAGATCTCGCATCACGACTCTTATCGCCTCGCGCGTCCGTTTTCTTTTGAATCGTTCGATTTGCGTCTCGAGTTCATGTATTTTATCCTCGGCGAGCGCGGCGATTTTCGGATCGCCCGCTTTTCTCGCCGCCAAAAGCGCCGACAACGCGGCCTCGAACTCCCGTTTGGAGCGGGGTTTGCCCTGGAGTATTCGCTCGGCCTTTTCGTACGCGGCTTTGGCTTTCACCCGTTTCGCCTCGGCCAAGCTGGTGGTCACCAGATTGAAAAACGCCACGAATACGAGAAACAACAAGGCGACCAGAACGGCGAAACGTATGCGCAAATCGGCAAGGAGGCGTTTCACCACGCCGACGTTTATGCTGTCCACGACATCGCCTTTCGCCGCGCGCTTCGGCACGCCCCTGGTGGCGGCGTCCATATTGGCGATCGACACGATCGAGGTTTCCGCGCCAGTGGAGGTTGTCAAGGTCTCTATGGCGCCTTTCAACGCCTCGGTCGCATCGTCCCAGGAATGGTAGCGGCCGTCGCGGTTCTTTTCCATCATTCGCATGATGATTCCGGCGGTGGCGTCGGAGACGTCCGGAGCCGAATCCCTGGGATCCGGGATGGGGTCGGATATATGCGCTGCGATGATTTGCATCGAGTTATCCCGGTCGTAAGGGAGTTTTCCGGTCACCAAATGGTGCAGCGTGGCGCCCAGGGAATACATATCCGCCCGCCAATCGATATCCTTATCGGCGCGCGCCTGTTCCGGGCTGACGTAGTATGGCGATCCGACCATCATCCCGGCCAGCGTGAGATCCGAAGGTCTGTCGTCCACCATTGTCTTGGAGATGCCAAGGTCCATCAGTTTGACCTCGCGTTCCGGCGTAACGATGATATTGGCCGGTTTGATGTCGCGGTGGATTATCTTGTGTCTGTTCCAGACGTATTGGAGGGCTCTGGCCACGTCCAATGCGACCTGCAGTGCGTCTATCTCGGTCATGGACCCCTCCTCGTCCAGACGCTTTTTCAGATCCTTCCCCTTGATATACATCATCGAGAAGTAATAGATATCGCCGTCGTATCCCGCCTCGATAGCCTTGACGACGTTCGGATGCTCGATCTGCGCCAAAGTGCGCACCTCGCGGTAGAAGCGTTCCAGATAGGATTTATCCTCTACGAGATCCGGTTGGAGCACCTTCAAGGCCACCGGCCTCATCATCGATTTCTGCTCGGCCATGTACACCTCCCCCATCCCGCCTATGCCGATACGTTTTTTGATGACGTAGTCGCCTATCTCGGTTCCTGGAGGGAACATCGGGGCGCTGGGGGAACGCATTCTATCGCCGCAATGGACGCAAACGACGAATTCGTCGTTGCATTCGTCGTCAACCTCGATGTTTTGTCCGCAGGCCGGACAAACGTATGTTTCCAACATGGCCGCTCCTCCCGAGCTTGGTGGTCCGCTCCGCAAGTCAGCCGTTAGCCTTGAGCACCGCTCCGGTGTCGGCGCTGGTGGCCATCGTGGCGTAGCGCTCGAGCCAACCGGATAGTTTCCGCTCGATAGCCGGCCTCCACCCCGCCTTTCTTTCCGCCAGTTCGGCCTCGTCCACCTCTAGGGTGATCTTACGGCTGGGGATATCTATGGATATCATATCGCCTTCTTCCACCAGGGCGATGGTTCCTCCGGCAGCCGCCTCCGGACTGATATGGCCCACGCAAGCGCCGCGGGTTCCTCCGCTGAAGCGCCCATCCGTGATAAGAGCCACGCTCTCGCCCAAGCCGCGTCCCATGATGTAGCTGGTGGGGGCGAGCATCTCCTGCATTCCGGGGCCTCCTTTCGGCCCCTCGTATCGTATGACGACCACGTCGCCCTCTTTGACTTTTCCCTCCAGAATCCCCTCGCACGCCTCCTCCTGGCCGTTGAAGATCACCGCCGGCCCGCGGTGCGTCATCATTCCCGGAGAGACGCCGGCGGTTTTGACTACGCACCCCTTCTCCGCCAGATTGCCGCGGAGTATCGCCAGTCCTCCGTCCGGGCTGTAGGGATTCTCCACAGTCCTGATAACCGTTCCATCTGGATCCGACGCGTCTTCCGCGATCTCCCCGATAGTTTTGCCGGAAACCGTGACCGCGTCGGGATTTATCATTCCGGTTTTCGATATTTCTTTGATTATGGCGCTGATTCCGCCCGCCTTGTCCACGTCCTCCATATGGAACTCGCTGGAAGGGGAGACCTTGCAGATGTTGGGAGTCTCGCGGCTGACCTCGTCGAAGGTCTCGACCCCCAAGGGGACTCCGGCGTCATGCGCTATCGCCAAAGTGTGGAGCACCGTATTGGTGCTGCCACCCATCGCCACGTCCACCGCCAGCGCGTTTAAAAACGCTTTTCTCGTGGCGATCTCCCTCGGGAGCGGCCCTCCGTCCAAGGCGAGTTCCACGACGCGCCCTCCCGCCGTTTTCCAGAGTTCCTCGCGCCGCGGATCGGTGGCGAGTATGGTTCCGTTGCCGGGCAATCCCATGCCCAATGCCTCGGTCAGGCAATTCATGCTGTTGGCGGTGAACATACCGGAACAGGAGCCGCTGCCGGGGCATCCCAATTCCTCGAGCTTCTCGAGTTCGGCCTCGTCCATCTCCCCGACCTTGATTTTTCCCACCCCTTCGAATACCGATATCAAGTCGCAGGCCGAGCCGTCGGCCTTTTTTCCCGCCTCCATCGGTCCACCGGAGACGAAAACGGTGGGGATGTTCAAACGCATCGCCGCCATCAACATACCCGGGATTATCTTATCGCAGTTCGGAACGCAGATCATCGCGTCGAACATATGCGCCATCAACATCGATTCGACGGTATCCGCTATCAGTTCGCGGCTCGGCAGAGAGTACTTCATGCCCAAGTGTCCCATCGCGATACCGTCGCATATGGCCATGGTGTTGAATTCGAAAGGCGTTCCTCCCGCCGCCCGGATGGCGTCGGCTATGACTTTCCCGGCGCGGTCGAGATGACAATGCCCCGGAACTATGTTGGTGTAGGAGTTGCATATGGCGATGAACGGCTTGTCGAAATCGCCGCTTTTCAGTCCGGTCGCCCGCATCAAAGAACGGTGCGGGGCGCGTTCAATCCCCTTTTTCACGATGTCGCTTCTCATTTGTCATTCCCTCGCGGTTGAAATCCGTGCCCATCGCTCGAAACGATTCCGGCCAAGTCGATGCGCGAAACAACAAGATACATCCTGTTGGCGTCAGGTTCAAACATTCATCCCCCCAATCGATGCCCTTCCCCTCCGGCGCGCCCTCCCTTCTTGCATTGCTCCCGCGCTTGTGTTATTTTGTCATGATGCGGAGTGGAGGGAGACGCTTCTTATGACGGGACAACATTGGGCCATATTGTGCGTTGTCGGCGGTTGCGCCATAGTCGGATTGATGCTTCCAGCGTTTGTTTACCGCTCCGTTTTGGCCAATGCGAGGAGACGGTTGGACAGCGCGTTGAAAGGAGAAGAGATAGTGATACCTCCCACCAGCGCCAACTTTTTCGGGACGCGCTCCCGGAACGGGACGCGGTTGCGCGGGAACGGAATATTGGCGTTGACGAGGCGGAGGCTTGTTTTCGCCATGGCGTTGCCTCCCAATACATTGGAGATTCCCTTGGAGAGGATACGCGACGCGGTGGAAACCACCTCCTTCAACGGGAAGAGTATTTTCCGCCCGTTGCTCCGCGTCGCCTACGAGACGGATGACGGCTCCGCCGAGTCGGCGTGGTACTTGAAGGACGTTCCGAGATGGATCGAGGCCTTGGCGCCCGCCAGGGAAAGCGGAAAGGAGGTATGACTTGGAATCAAGCGGAAGCTTCAAGATCGTCTTTTGCGCTGTTCTGGCTTTCACCGCGGTCCTTGACGCGGTGGCGGCGGTATTTTTCTATATCAAGGCTAAAAACAAATACGAGAAATATCTGAGCGTGGACGGGACGGTCGTCAGGGTCGAGACGGAACACGGGTCGAGGGGGGCGTTGGTTTATCCCATTCTGAAATTCAAACTAGGGGAAAGGGAGTACGAGACGAAAAACGCTTACGGGAAAAATCCCTGGAACATTTCTCCGGAAACCAGCGTGAGAATCGTTTACAATATGGACGAACCCAATCAAGCGGAGATAGAAAACAAATTCCTGCAGTTCCTGCTGCCGATTCTCGCCGGCGCCAGCGCCGTGATGGCGCTCGCGGTAACGGTGGCCATGTGGTTTTTCTTTCCGGTGTGAGGAGAGGCGGAGACGTCGAAAGGCGGAAATAATGGGGCATGAGCTCGAATACGATTACGGCAAAGATGGAGATTCTGACGGTCCCGCGTGGTTGAGGGATATGTTGGAGCGCGAATTGGAGCCCGACGAACGCGTGGAATGGACGGGAACGCCAAAGGCGCGTTTCTTCACGCCAAGTTCGGTGGGGGCGTTCCTCTTCGCCATCCCTTGGACGGGATTCGCCATTTTCTGGACCTGCGGAGCGGCGGGGTTCAAGATTCCCGACTTCAACAAGGGCTCCGATTTCTTTCCATTGTTCGGCATCCCGTTCATATTGATTGGACTGGGCATGCTCTCCGCTCCGTTGTGGAACTACAGGGGATTGAAAAAGACCCTCTACGCCATCTCCGACAAAAGGGCTTTGATATTGCGCGGAGGGAGGACCGTGGAGATTAAAAGCTATATGCCGGACGACCTTTCCAGTTTACATCGCAAAGAACGGCGGGACGGTTCCGGCGATATCTTTTTCGACACTTGGACCGGAGCGGACTCCGAGTCGGTTAGAGCAAACATCGCATGTGGTTTTGAGGGCGTGCCGGATGTCAGAGACGTCGAACTGCGTCTGAGAAAACTGGCCGAAAAGGCGAAAGGAAGGGAAGACGCATGAGCGGAACTGAGCGTTATACATCCATCCCCGGGGAAAACACGGGAACCTTGCCGGTTGTCGAAACGCCCCCGAAAAACGCCCGTGTTCTCGTTATCGACGACGACAAACTCATCCGCGGCTTTTTGCAAAGCGCCTTGCATATGCAAAACTACGACACCGAAACCGCCGAGGATTGCGACCAAGCTAAAAAAATACTCGCTGACAAGCATTTCGATCTGATTCTTTGCGATATAAACCTTCCTGGAATGTCTGGAAACGAGTTCCTCCCTTTTTGCAAACAAAACTATCCCGACACGGAAATCATTCTCATAACGGGCCAGCCGGGTATAGACGACGCCGTACACGCCGTCAAGGATGGAGCGTTCGACTACCTTCCGAAACCCATAGCCGTGGAAAAGCTTTACGACAGGGTGAAGGCGGCCCTGCTGGAGGCCTCGCAAAAAAACACAATGGGCGACAGCCCGGCGGCCGGTTACAAAATCGTCAGAAACCTCGGAGCGGGAACCATGGGAGTCGTGCTGCTCGTGCGGAAAAACGACAACTACTACGCCATGAAAATACTGCGGTCCGTGGGAGACATGGACTCCGATAAAAACGTCAAACGTTTTATGCGCGAGGCGGACATACTGGCGCAAATCAACCACCCCAACATCGTGAAAATCTTCGAATACGGATTGTCTCCAAAAGAGAACGTCCCCTACTTCATAATGGAATTTGTGGACGGCAACCCGCTCAACGAGCATATCACGGCGGGCGATCTGAGCATAAAAGACAAGCTCGTCATCATAAAACAGATCGCCTCCGCGTTGGCGTTCATACACGAGCAGGGGATTTTGCACCGCGACGTGAAGCCGGCGAACATCATAGTCATGGATGACAAAACCGTGAAACTCACCGATTTCGGCATCGCCAGAATCGCCGAGTCGGAGCTGACCATAACGCACGAGATGCTAGGCACCCCGGCCTATATGTCTCCGGAGGCGTTCAACGCGGCGCGAGAGAAGGACCAAAGATCCGACATCTTCTCGCTCGGAACGATATGCTACGAACTGTTGACCGGCATCAAGCCCTTCTCCGGAGAGACGATAGCCGAGCTTATGGACTCGATACAGCATGAGAAACCGATAGAGCCCATGCGGATAGCTCCGGAGATTCGGCCATACGTCCAAGATATAATGGCGAAAATGCTCGCCAAATCCCCGGAAGACCGCTTCTCCTCCGCGGCGGAGGTTCTGCGCGCGTTGGAAAAGGAATACGTGGATTTCGACAACTCCAGCATAACCAGAAAGTTCTTCCGCGCCCTGCTGCTGAGAAAACCCACTTGGCGGTAGAGCGGCGTCGACGCCACAATCCCGCGATACGCCATTGCAAATCGCCACTCCGCGGGATAATATTTCGAACGGTTCCAATATCAACGCTACGGAAAAGGTGTCTCATGAAAAATATAGCGATACTGGCGGTTGTCGTTCTGGCGGTTTCAACATCTCTGGCGAGCGACCGGGCGCCGGGCGCGGGTTCCGCGGAACGCCGAAAAGGCGCTGCGACCCCCAAAGAGGCGGTGGCGAAATTCGCCGACGCCATAAGGGCCATGGACAAAAACGCGATGATCGCATGTTGCTCCGGCTCCAAAACAGAGATGAGGATCGTCGAGATCATGGCCGATTTCGGACAAGCCGTATTGGAATTCAAAAAGAAATTCATCAAGGCCTACGGAGAACAGGCGTGGAAGGACTTCCAGGATCCCAACAAAAAACTGGACGCCGGCAACGCGAGGTTCATGCTTCCAAGCGGAGCCGATTTGGAAGCGGCGAAAAAACAGAAAATCACAATGGAGAAAGACGGCACCGCCACGTTCGAGCAGGTCGGCTCCACGCAGCAGGGAAAATTGGTGAAAGTGAACGGAAGCTGGTTTGTGGACGCCAAGTCACTGCTGCCTCCGAACGCGCGGCCCGAAGATTTCATCAAAATGATGACGGCCTTCACCGCCCTGGTGGGGAAATACCAAAAGGCGATAGGACACGACGGCGTTTCGGGCGAGGACATAGACGTCGAACTCGGGCGGGCTATGGTCAAGCTGCTTCTGGGGTTCAGAACGGACCAGCCGCATCGGTTCGACATCGATAAGATTGCCTCTGGAAAATGACCCTCCGGCGGCCGGCGGCGGGAAAACCGCGGACGCCGCGGCGAAGGAAGGTGGAGGACGGATTCAGGAGCCTTCGGAGAAGCGGTAGAGATTGAAACGCCGTTTTTTCTTGTCGGTGTAGGTGGAATCCAACGTCAATCCGGGCAACCGCTCCAACTCCTCCACTTTGGAGGCGGGACATCCGCCGTCGTCCACGCGGAGGATGATGAAGACGCGGGAGCGGCCAAGCCCGCGGATCAAGCGGCCCAATCCGTCCAGCCCCTTTCCGACTGGCGTCCACCGGGAATAGGCGTAGCCGCCGGGACGGCGTTTTCGAACCAAAATCGTCCAGTCATCTCCGGGACGCAACTCGACCAGACGGTTCGTGTCGGCGTAATATCCGAACCGTTCGTCCATGTAGCTGGCCATTATCACGGGCTCCATCCCCTCCGGCGTCAAGGCTTTGATCCGGGCGGGAATCTCCCGCAGCCAGGGCTTGTCCGTTCTCGGATGGAGGGCCTTGACGGAGTATCCGATGGCGATGGCGGAGAACGCGACCAACAAAACGATGTTTTTGGAGACGCGCGCCGTCTTCGCCGCGAAATCCGCGAAAGACGCGGCTCCGCCGCCGGCCAGAAGGGCGAGTCCGATCGTCCAAGGGATGAGATAGCGTCCCGAGAACGGCACGCCGGCGAAAAAGACTATCGCCCGGACGCTCAGATCGCAGACGATGAAAATGAGAATCACCCGCAGGACGCGCGATTCCTTGACGCGGAGGAAAGTCTTTTTTGAGAACAGCAGGAACGCGACTTCCGCGGGATAGCACGAGAGCATCATCCGTCGCAGGAAGATCAGCCACAGTTTGATGGAAAATACGCTGTTCATAGCGTGTCCTCCTTTTCCAACGCGTCTTCCGCGGAAACATGCATCACGCCGCGGAGGTAGGAGGAGATCCGTCTGTCGACGGCCGACCACGTGGACGGCGTGCCGTCGAGCGCCGCCGAAACCGGCAGGGAGGCCGCGTAATACGCGACGCACATGCACGCCAACCCGCAGCACCATTTGACGGCGCGTTTCCCGACGGGACGGCGGCGGATAATCGACACCAGCGATTCGAGCGCGACCGCGGCGGCGGCGACTCCAAGCAACTCCACGCCCTCGGTTCGGACGGCGACGGAAAGCAACAGGATAACGCCGCAACCAAGCCATAGCCACAAGCCGCGCCAGCGCTCCTCGTCCAACGCCTTGAGCAGAACCCATAGCGCGGCGAACAGCAGAAACGCGAACAACGAGTCGCGCATCACGCGGGCGGAGACCGACACCAGTTTTGGATTGAACGCCACCAAAAAACCCGACACGGCGGCGGCGGAACGCGCGCCGAAGATCCGTTCCGCTATCAGGAACACCGGAACCACCAGCAACGCTCCCGCCACGATGGAGATCCAGCGTCCCGCTGTCTCCGCGTCCATGCCCGACCGCGCCATTCCCGCCATCATCCAAACGTAGAGGGGGGGCATCCGCGGATTGCGCTCGAACGCGGCGTCCGTGTCGCCCGAGGAGAGATCCCTCGCCATACGGACGTAAAGCACCCCGTCCTTCGATATCCTGTCGGTGGTGAACGGCTTGACGGCGCGGACGGCGAAAGCCAGGAGGAACAACGCGGCGATCGCGGCGACGCGGCGCCTCAGCAGGAGATCGACCGCGAACGCCAAGCGCTTGTGGAATGGCTCGTCCGGATCGCCGAACACCGTTAGGAACGAACGCTTGTAAAAATCCACCGCCCAGTCGTTGAGCCGCGCCAAGGGGCCTTTGGCTCCAAGCCACAGGACCACCGCCGCCGAGGCGGCCGAAACGCCGATGGAACCGAGGATGTCGAAAGAGAAATGGACTCCGCAAAACACCCGGGCCACGCTGCCAAAAAACGCCAGAGCGAGCGCCGCGATCCCCCATCCGCGCGTCGGACGCGCCGCGGAAAGCGCGCAGGCTATGGAGAAAAGAAACGTGGCGTGGTCCGACGGAAACGACGAATCGGGAGCGTGTGGAACCAATTGGGTCCCCAGTCCCAACACGAAAGGGCGCGCGTGATAATAGAACAACACGATAACCAGATTGACCGCCAAGCCCAGCACGGCGGATTCTCCGGCCATCAACGCCGACTTCCTAACCTCGTCGCCGGGCCTTTTGGAAAACCACAGATACAACAGCAGGGCGCAAAAGACATACGGCGTCGCCTGGGCCAACGCGACGCCGCACGCGTCCAAGACGGCGTTCCGTCCGGCCATGGCGTTGATAAGTTCAAACAGTTCCGTATTCAAATCGCTTGATTCTCCAAATGAAACGCTCCGGTTCGACCAACGTCGAAATCCGGGCGGTTCCGCCCAACCGCGCCGTCAATGTCGAACCTCTACCGGGAATCAGGATCCGCGATAGGATCGATGGGAACAAGAGGCTAAGCGCCGCGGATTCTCACAACGACAGGGTGAATGTTCCAGTTGGGGTCTCTCTCCTCTTCCCCTTCCTGACGCGGATCTCCCAATGTTTTCCCGTCATCTCGCCGTTCGCGGCGTTTCCGGAAAACGCGAACGTTCTGGGTTTCTTGTCGTCGCTCTTCACTTCCCCGGCTATGGCGCCGTTTTTCAACGACCCGGTGGCCGTTCCTTTGTAAACATGCTTTTTCTTCTTCCAAGCGAAATAGAACGTCACCTTCCACTTGTTGTCGCCGTCCGGCGTGAAAACGGCCTTCAGGAGCCCTTCGTCCCGTTTTTTCCCTTTATCCACCCAGATGTATTTCCCGTTGGCCTCCACTCCGTCGCCGGCCAACGCGGCGGCTCCGAACAAAAAAAACAAAGCGGCGACGCTCAGCGCTGTTCTCATAACGCCTCCTTTTTCTTCGATTCCGCCAGTTTCCTCTCCAAATCCTCGATTTTGGATTTGAGTTTCGCGACGGTTTTGGGAAGGATCACGCGCGCCATGAAGTCGCGTTGCGGTTCGGCGGGCGTTCCGACGACGATTCCGCCGGGA
>Ga0256913_10000364_pt1 | contig 23235 bp, 19 predicted proteins | sample Axial_MatmetaG_FD_185970 | JGI IMG/M metagenome (GOLD analysis project Ga0256913, IMG submission 185970) | Deep-sea worm associated microbial mat communities from Axial Seamount, Juan de Fuca Ridge, Pacific Ocean - Axial_Mat | ecosystem: Environmental > Aquatic > Marine > Oceanic > Microbial... | reverse complement strand
GCTTCGACCCAAAAGGTCAGGTCAAGCTTGACGACAAAAACCTTTCGGGTTGAAGAAAGCATTTGGTGATGGCAACCCGGAAGGTTGAATATTTATCATTTGTTTATTCTCGACCTTCGGGTTACTGCCGCACTACCCTGCTTCGACCCAAAAGGTAAGAGGACAAAGATTAATTGAGATGGCAAAAAACTATTCCAACAAATATTTTCCAAATCCGGATTTCGGTTTATTTTGTTGATGAAATTTAATCAAATCTTCCTTTGATCCAAAGAGTTCAATTACTTCCTTTCTTTTAATTTTAGTTAATTCGGTGGATATGATCGCATTGTATGAGGAGTACCGCCAACCGGAATACTCCGATTCTATCTTATGATGAATAGGATTTCTGTGTATGTATGCTATCACTGACAGCAAATAACTATCATCATCAACCAATATTCTTTTAAAAGGTCGAAGAAATAAGCCTCCTTTCCTATTATATACCTTATTATATGATTTGGCATAGCTATTAAAGAAATTACCAAAGGTTTGTTGAAGCACTTTATAATCCAAATTATTACTGATTTTCAAATATTTTGAGTTAATATCTCCCTGATTCTTTATCTTTATCAGTAAATGAAAATGATTTGGAATAAGACAATAAGAATAAATATCTGCAATTGGCAATATATATCTTTCCATTTTGGCAATAAAGAAAAAATAATCATTTTCAGTTTTAAACAGTTTTTCCTTACCAACTGCTTTGTTCAAAACATGATAATATTTACCAAAATCCAGCTTCTCATATCTGTTAACTATTTTATACATCTTATTATATTTTTGAAGTAAAAGTATAAAAAGTTGTTAAATTGACAAAAACCTTTCGGGCTTATGAAAGCATTTGGTGATGGCAACCCGAAAGGTTGAATATATATCATTTGTTTATTCTCGACCTTCGGGGTTACTGCCGCACTATCCTGCTTCGACCCAAAAGGTCAGGTCAAGCTTGACGACAAAAACCTTCCGGATCACCGCCGCACTACCCTGCCTCGACCCAAAAGGTCAGGTCATTCTATATGTTTTCAAGATACTCTAACACTAAATCTTTTTTTCGGGAAGAAACCGGAATTCTGTGGCCATTTTTCATAATAATCGTTCCGCCATCAGCTCTCTCATAACCTTCAATATATGAAGGATTAATAAGATGTGAACGGTGAACCCGAAAAAAGTTATAGGGCACCAAAAGGGTTTCATATTCTTTTAGTGTTTTTGAAATAACTATCCTCTTGTCATCAATAATATTAACTGTAGTATAGTTTTGATCCGATTCGAGGCATATAATATCTTTAACCCTTATGACGTGAACCTGTTCACTGGTTTTAAACACAATTTTTTTATCTTCCTTTTTATCAAGATTTGATAGCAGAGTGTTCATTTTAAGACTAAGCTCAGCTGTCATTATATGTGTAGCTCTTTTAACCGCCCTTTTAAGCACGTCTGAATCAATAGGTTTTAAAATATAGTCAATGGCACAAAACTCAAATGCCTTGACAGCATATTCGTCATAAGCAGTAACAAATATTATATTAAAATCAATATTGCTAATTTTTGTTAAGATATCAAAACCTGCACCATCGGGAAGTTTGATGTCGAGGAAAACCAGATCCGGTTTAAACTCCTGAATAATTCTAATACCGGCGGCTACACTATCGGCCTCTCCAACAATTTGAACTTTGCTGCATTCCTGCTCAATAATAGAAGTTAGAAGTTGTCGAATATTACTTTCATCATCAATGATTACAGCTCTTACCATTTTTTCTCGGGCTTAGTATCTATAAAAAACGAAACAAAAATAATAACAATTAATTATAATAACTAATTTTGACGCCTGTTTATACAATTTTTTTTATGTCAACAATAAGAGTTACAAAAGAATTTACATTCGAGATGGCACATGCCTTATTGGGGTATGACGGTTCGTGCCGCTTTGTACATGGCCATTCATATGGGTTTGCCGTAACCGTAGAAGGAGAACCTGTTGATGATATCAGCAATCCAAAGCTGGGAATGGTTATTGATTTCGGCGATTTGAAGAAAATTGTCAGAGAAATAATTGTTAATAAATTTGATCATGCACTTGTTTTGAACAACAAAACTCCACACGAATCGCTAAAAGGTTCAAATGAAATGTTCGACAAAATGATATTTGTTGATTATCAGCCTACGAGTGAAAATCTGATTATTGATTTTGCCGAAAGAATAAGAGAAAAATTGCCGGAGGGAATAAATTTATATAGTATGAAATTGCGTGAGACCGCAACGTCGTATGCAGAGTGGTTTGCAGGTGATAACCTATGATAATTTATTAAAAGCTTCTGCTATTATATCATTATAAATAGTTCCAAAGTGTATGATACACCACGCCTCAAGGAGAATCACTTCATCCCGTTTAAGCCATTTAACTGACTTTTTTAATTCTTTTTTAAACAAATCTTTATTAAAACTTACCTTTTGCAGGATTGTTTTTGTGTACTTCAGCATAATATGAACTTTTTAGAATCAATTCGGAGCTTATATATAAAACTAATTTACATTTGTAACGTAGAAAAATGGGAAAACTTATATCAGATATTAAAATTTAACAAATATTTAACCGACTTTAACATATTTAGCTGCATTAAATGTGATGGAATTTAGAAGAGTGTATAAATTAGGTTTTGCTCCCTTTTTAATGTTAAAAAATTGATAGATTTCTATGTTTTTAACAAAATAAATCCTTTACCTTTGGCGCGGTTTTATAAATCATAGACTATGACTACCAAAAAGAAAAGTGTAGTAGATTTGGAAAACGTAGTAGTACGGTTTGCTGGCGATTCCGGTGACGGAATGCAACTTACAGGTGCACTATTTTCAGATGCTGCAGCAGTAGCGGGAAACGATTTTATAACATTTCCCGATTATCCTTCTGAGATAAGAGCCCCACAGGGCACAATTGCAGGAGTCTCAGGTTTTCAGATACATTTCGGCCAAAAAAACATCTACACCTCCGGTGACCTTGCTGATGTTTTGGTTGCGATGAATCCTGCACCGTTAAAGAAAAATCTTGAGTGGGTGAAACCCGGCGGAACTATCATTGTCGATACGGATACATTCACTGAAAAGGCATTGATTAAAGCAGGTTACGAAAGCAATCCTATAGCTGATGACAGCTTGCGTGATTATAATCTTATTAAGGCTCCAATAAGTTCATTAACAAAAAATGCCGCTTCTGAGCTCGGTCTTGACAATAAAATGGTATTGAAGAGCAGGAATATGTTTGCCCTTGGGGTTATGTTCTTTATTTTCCATCGTGACTTTAAGTCGGCGGATGAGTATTTTGAAAAGAAGTTTAAAGCCAACCCGCTTGTTGTTAAATCAAACAAGATGGTTTTGCGTGCCGGATATAATTACGCTGACACTATTGAGGCTCTGAACAGGGTTACTTATAATGTTGAGCCTGCCTCTCTGAAAAAAGGTAAATACCGGAATATAACAGGCAACCTTGCAACCTCTTGGGGATTACTTGCTGCTTCTGAGAAATCGGGAAGACCATTATATCTTGGTTCATACCCGATTACTCCGGCTACCGATATTTTGCAAGAAATATCGAAACATAAGTCGCTTGGGGCCAAAGCATTTCAGGCTGAGGACGAAATTGCCGGGGTTGTGTCTTCAATCGGAGCCAGTTTTGCCGGCTCTATGGCCGTCACTACAACATCAGGTCCCGGATTGTCACTTAAAAGTGAAGCCATAGGCCTGGCGGTTATGACCGAATTACCATTAGTTGTTGTTGATGTCCAGCGTGGCGGCCCCTCAACAGGATTACCAACAAAGTCGGAGCAGTCAGACCTGATGCAGGCAATGTTCGGTCGTAACGGAGAAGCTCCGGTTGTTATTCTCGCTGCTTCTACTTCTTCAGACTGTTTCTTTTATGCGTATGAAGCCGGTCGTATTGCTATGGAACATATGACCCCGGTTATTTTGTTGACTGACGGTTATCTTGCAAACGGTTCAGAAGTTTTTAAAATTCCTGAAATGAAAGATATGCCGAAAATCAAACCCCCATTGGCAAAACCAAATGAACCCGGTTATCAACCCTACAAAAGAGATCCGGAAAAACTTAACAGGCTTTGGGCTATTCCAGGTACTGAGGGTTTACGTCACAGGATCGGCGGACTGGAGAAAGAGGATGGTTCGGGTAATGTTTCCCACGATCCGATGAACCACCAGATTATGTCAGACTACAGAGCAGAGAAAATTGCCAGAGTTGCCAATTATATTCCCGACCAGGAAATAATTGGAGATAAAGAGGGTGATTTGCTTGTTGTTAGTTGGGGTGGGACTTATGGTAATATGATTGAAGCGGTTAAAGCTTTACAGGAAGATGGTAAAAAAGTGAGTCTGGCTCATTTTAACTACATAAACCCACTGCCAAAAAATACAAAGGATATCTTTAAGAATTTTAAAAAAATAATCGTCCCTGAGCTTAACCTCGGACAATTTGTGCTGTTGCTGAGAATGTGTTTTCCTGATTTTAGGTTTGAGCAATATAATAAGGTTCAGGGGCTACCTTTTATGGTAAAAGAACTTGTCGATAAATTTAACCAACTTTTGGAGGAGGAATAGTTATGACAAACGATATAAAAGTAAAAGAATTGGAACTGACTAAAGCCGATTTTGTTAGTGATCAGATGGTGAAATGGTGCCCCGGATGTGGAGATCATGCTATTCTTGCATCTTTTCTGAAGGCTTTACCTCAGTTAGGATATAAGAAGGAAGATATCGTTGTTGTTTCCGGTATCGGATGTTCATCCAGATTTCCTTATTACGTGAAGACTTACGGTTTTCATGGTATTCACGGACGTGCTGCACCGTTTGCTTCCGGAATAAAAATAGCAAATCCCAAACTTAATGTCTGGATGGTTTCCGGCGATGGTGATTCACTCGCTATCGGGGGAAATCACTTTATCCATGTACTACGGCGAAATCTGGATATTAATATTATGTTGTTTAACAATAAAATTTACGGTTTGACCAAAGGTCAATATTCTCCAACAACTCCTTTGGGGCAGATAACAAAAACTTCACCACAGGGTACCATTGAGCATCCTTTTAATCCCGGTGAACTTGCTATCGGAGCTCAGGGTACGTTTTTTGCCAGAGTAACCGATACGAATCCCAAAATGATGACGGAGATAATGATTGAAGCTTCAAATCACAAAGGTACATCCCTTATTGAGTTTCTGCAAAATTGTGTGATTTTTAATAATAAAACTCATAAACTGATAACAGCACGTGAGACAAAAGATGAAAATCAAATACATTTGGAAGCAGGAAAGCCGATGATATTTGGCAAAGAAAGAGACAAAGGGATTATTTTGGAAGGGACTAAACTAAAGGTTGTTAAGTTAGGCGAAAACGGTATAACTGAAAAAAGTCTTCTCGTTCACGATCCGCACGAATCAGACCCGGGTATTCATCAGATGCTTGCTAAAATGGCACCACCAGAGTTGCCGGCTGCTATTGGTGTAATCAGATCTGTAGATCAACTGACTTATGAGGAACAGGTTGAGGCAATTATAAAACATGAAAAAGAGGTTAACCCAATTCATTCGGTTACCGACTTACTGAATAGTGGCAAAACCTGGGAAATATAATAACATATTTTTTAACATTTATGATATTGACACAATTAGCTCATTGCAGTTAATTGTGTTTTTTTCTTCTGCCAAAGGGAGATAAACTAAGGACAAAAAAAAAGCTTCACAGATAGAGTGAAGCTTTTAAGGTAATTTTTTTGCAATTAAAGCCTCTTTTTTGCATTATAAACCTTCTTGCCGCCATAAATACCACTTAAGGCAAGCATAATAAATAAGCCGCCACCAATGGGTGCCCCACCTCCAACAGGTTTATCTCCGCCTCCAGGTCCTCCGCCCGGATTAGGTGGTGTGTCAGCGAATACATTATTCATACTAAGGGAGATAGTAAACACAAATGCTAAGGCTATAATACTTCTGATAATTTTTTTCATCGTTACGGTTATCTTTAAAAAATAAATAAATCTTCAGTCTTAATTGTAAAAAATATAATTATTTATAACTGGCAAAAGTATATAACTTTTAATCTAATTGCAAATAATTTTTAATAATTTTTTAAAAAAAATATACTGCATTTGTAATTGGTTTAAAAACAAAGAGTTGTCTTTTAACAACTCTTTGTTTTATATTTGAAATAAAAGCAATTAAACTATCTGTTCGATATTTTATAAGCCAGCCCTATACCCAAAACCTGCCTGAACTGAGTCCTTGGCCCCATATTTCCGTCCTTGTCAAGTATGGGTGTATCATCATCATATATAAGCTGCCATCCGAAATTTGCAGTAAGCCAGCTATTAATCGTAAAGTCGAACATACTGTTCCAATTGACATCAATATTCTGAGGATTACTAAGATAGTTGGAATAAAGTTCTAATTTAGTGGAAAACTTTATATTCTTAGTCAACTCTTTAACAAATAAAAACCTAAAGTATGCTCCGAATTCAGATTTAACTTTCTCGCCATGAACAATATTACCAGTCTCATTTATATAGGCCGGTTCGACACCAAAGGCTCCTGAATCGGCTAAAGCCTGATCATTAACAATAATCCATCTTGCTGTTACAGGAGAAAGATAAAGTGACATATAATCATAAGGCCTGTATTCCATGCCAAGACCAATAGATGTATAAGCAGGTGCCAGGAAATTAGAGATTTTAATTTTAGCCGAATCATTTGAATAGTCATACCCTGAAGCAAACTGCGATTTAAAATTAAAAAGAGCCTCATAGTACCACTTGCTGGTTTCACTTGTTCTTATTCCATAAGAGGATGAAAAATCAATTTTATCTTCATTTTTTCTGAATTCCTGATCACCAATTCTTGACTGACCATAAGCAAGGGCAAGAAAATTTTCCCATTTTACCTTGTTTTTAATGTACCCTGCATAAAAATTAAAATATCCATTTAAAGTAAATGAGTTTTCGCCTCCTGCCGACCAGTTGGTAAAAGAACTTTGCGACATCATAAGAGAGATATCGCTGTTAATTTTCCAGGCTGTGTCGGCTTCCTGTGCTTTCAGCCCAAGAACTCCAAGAATTATAAATGTAATTAATATACTCTTTTTCATTTTTATTGATTTTACTTAGATAATACTTGAATTATTTTTCATTAAAAAGATGAACATCTGTTTGAGGAAATGGAATAGAGATACCATTCTTATCAAATGCTTTTTTAACTTTTTCGATCGTATCGAAATGAACACCCCAGTAGTCAGCTCCGTCAGCCCAAGCCCTGACAGTGAAATTAACCGAACTGTCGGCAAGCTCACCAACTGCGATAAATGGTTCGGGGTCTTTATGAATTCTGGAATCACTCGTTAAAATACTTTCAAGTACCGATTTGGCTTTATCAATGTCATCAGTGTAACCAATACCAAATGAAAAGTCAACACGACGTGTGGATTCTGTCGAGAAATTTGTCATAGGCCCGGTAGATAATCCACCATTCGGAATTATGATAGTTTTGTTATCAGTGGTTTTTAAAATAGTATTGAAAATCTGGATTTCACTGACTGTTCCCATAAAACCCTGTGCTTCAATAAAGTCACCAACTTTAAAAGGTTTGAAGATAAGAAGCATTACTCCTCCGGCAAAATTCTGTAATGTTCCTGAAAGAGCCATACCAACGGCAAGTCCGGCAGCACCAAGAACAGCTATAAAAGAAGTCATTTCAATACCCATCATCCCCATCACACTGATGAGAAGCATAATTTTCAAAAGCACAGAAGCCATTGATTTTAAGAAAGGACGTAATGATGGATCTGTATTCTTTTTCTCCATCATTCTTCCAAGAGATTTTACTATAATTTTAATAATCCACAAACCGATTATTAAAACAACCAAAGCGATTACAATTTGAATACCTTGGTTTACAGCAAGGTCATAAAGCCATTTACCGATTCCTTCAATGTTAAAGTTTTCCATAGTAATAATTTTAAATTAGTTTATCTGCAAAATTTTTGTTTGGATTAATTCGGCTGCAAATTTATATATAAAATTTTGTATTTCGATACTTTAATAGTGGAATTATGGTGTATTTGTTAAAAATTAAATGATTACAAAACTAATATTTACATAAAATAATAAACTCAATTATAGTTGCAGGCTGTATTTCAAAGAGAAAAACACAGTATCTTTGCAGTATGTTGAAGGACTTTTTTAGATATTTAAAAAATAAAAAACTTTTTAATCGGTATGAAAAGATATTGCTTACAGTAAGCGGAGGACTTGATTCAATGGTAATGGCTGAACTATTCAGACGGGCGGAACATAATTTTTCTATTGCCCACTGCAATTTTAATTTGCGTGGTAGCGAGTCTGACGGAGATGAGGAGTTTGTGATGGAATATTGTAGAAAGTATAATATCCCTTATTTTATAAAGCACTTTGAGACAATAAAATTTGCCAAGGACAAGAAAATTTCTATTCAAATGGCTGCCCGCAATTTGAGGTATGAATGGTTTGAATATCTGTGCAATAAAGAAGGATTCAACTACTATGCTACTGCACATCATAAAGATGACGAAATAGAAACATTTTTTATTAACCTTTTACGTGGAACCGGTATTGCTGGTTTGCACGGTATTCTGCCAAAACAGGGAAGAATTATCAGACCACTATTATTTGCAGGCCGTGCCGAGATTGAAGAATATGCGCGAAAAATTAATCTGAATTTCAGAGAAGATAGTTCCAACAGTGAGGTTAAATATTTACGTAATAATATAAGACACAGGTTATTGCCGGTTTTAAAAGAGATCGAATCAGGATACAGGGATATTATTACAGGGAACATTGAGAGAATTAGGAAAACGGAAATTGTTTACAGGATAGAGATTGATAGATTGAGAAAAGAAGTATCATTCTTTGAAAGAGACTTGTTGAAAATTTCCATATCCGCATTAAGAGGAATCAAGAGCAAAGGAATACTGTTATTTGAAATTCTTTCTGAATATGGATTCAATTTTGCTCAGATAAAAGACATATTAAATTCATTGGATGGAACTTCGGGTAAAACATTTTATTCGGATACACACATTCTTGTTAAGGACAGAAATGACCTGATTATTACAAAACAGGAAGAAGTCAATGATGAAATAATAGAAATTTTTCCCAACACTTCTTTTATTGTAAGTCCTTTAAATATCAGGATAGGGACAATTGAAAAAACCGACGACTATAGAATCATCCCTGATCCGGCTTTTGCTCTTCTTGATAAATTCAAGCTTATATTTCCTCTAAAAGTCAGAAAATGGAAGCAAGGTGATTTTTTCTACCCTCTTGGAATGAAAAACAAAAAAAAACTAAGTGATTTTTTTATTGATGAGAAGTTTTCAATAGTAAAGAAACAAAAAACCTACGTATTAACATCCGGCAATGATATTGTATGGATAATCGGTCACAGAATAGACGACAGATATAAAATAACCGCAACAACCGTGTCGGTTTTGGAACTCAAACTATTAACAGGCGATAAAAGTTGTTAAATTTCAGGCATTAATGTAAGGGATATAAATTTATATAGTTATTTTTGCCCGCTTTCAGACAACTATTTATTTTGTACAGTTGTCATTTCAACAATGCATTCTTTACATAAAAACGAACATATATGAAAAAGAATTTGTATCTTATAATTTTGGGAATATTGCTTGTTAACATAGGGTTTTCCCAAATTCAAGAGCCTGTTAAATGGAGTTATTCAAAAAAAGAGTTGAAAAATGATGAAGCTGAATTAATTTTCAGTGCAACAATTGAAAAAGGCTGGCATTTATATTCACAAAAAATCGGTGATAACGGTCCTATTCCAACATCATTTGTATTTAATAACCTTGACGGATTTGAGTTTCTTGATAAAAATATTAAAATAACAAGAGTTGAGGATTTTGAAAATGGGGGCGACAGCCTCTATCAGGTTCTTCTTGACGAGACGAAGCCAATTGAAGAATTCGATCCTAACTTTGATATGATTCTGAAGTTTTTTTCTCGCAAAGCTGAATTCAAAACCAAAATAAAAATAACATCTGCCAAACCGATAACTATCAAGGGGCATCTTGAATTTATGTGTTGTAATGATGAAATGTGTCTTCCTCCGGATGACAGAGATTTTAAATTTTCTTTCACTGGAACTAACGGTGAGGCTGCAGTTGCAACAGGGCAGGCTACACAGGAAGAATTAAAAGCTAATGACAAGAACCTTGAATTTAATGCCAATAAATCAATGTGGGATATTATTATTGAGGCAATAATCTGGGGTTTTGTTGCGCTGCTCACACCTTGTGTTTTTCCGATGATACCGATGACAATTACTTTTTTTCTTAAAGGAAGTCAAAATAAAAGACAGGGAAGGATTCAGGCATCAGCTTATGGAATTTCAATCGTCTTATTGTACACATTACCGATTGCAATTATTATACTGATAACATATTTTGTCGGAGGTAAAACAGTTACTACTGATATTTTTAACTGGCTGAGTACACACTGGTTACCTAATATCCTTTTCTTTCTGATATTTATGTTTTTTGCTGCATCTTTCCTTGGAATGTTTGAGATTGTTCTTCCAAACTGGATGGTTAGCAAAGCTGATTCAAAAGCAGATAAAGGTGGGATTATTGGAGCATTTTTTATGGCACTAACGCTGGTACTTGTATCATTTTCGTGCACCGGACCTCTTGTAGGAACCGTATTAGTCAAGTCTGCGCAGGGGGCGGTGTTCGAGCCGATATTTGCAATGCTTGCATTTTCAATTGCCTTTGCCCTGCCATTTACTTTGTTTGCCTTTTTCCCGGGATGGTTGAAACAGATGCCAAAGTCGGGCGGATGGCTTAATTCGGTTAAGGTTGTGCTGGGATTTATTGAAATTGCACTCGGATTGAAATTCCTGAGTATTGCTGATCAGACATACCACTGGGGTATACTCGACAGGGAAATTTACATTGCAATTTGGATAGTAGTATTTTTCCTGCTGGGATTGTATTTTCTTGGAAAAATAAAATTTGCCAACGACTCGGATTATCCTTATTTAAGTGTTCCACGCCTCGGGCTTGCTATTGTGACATTTACATTTGTCGTTTATCTGATTCCGGGAATGTTTGGTGCTCCTTTGAAAGCACTTGCAGGCTATCTGCCGCCGCAGCAGACTCACGATTTTGACCTGAATGCCATTATTCGGGATAATATTAAAGCTATTAAATTTACTGGCAATATTGAAGAACCAACTGAACTTTGCGAATCGCCAAAATTTGCTGATATTTTACATCTGCCTCATGGTCTGGACGGTTATTTCGATTATGATCAGGGAATGTCGTGCGCAAAGAAATTAAATAAACCGGTTTTTATTGATTTTACCGGCCATGGATGTGTCAACTGTCGTGAAATGGAAGCTAATGTATGGTCTGACCCCCAAGTACTTAAAATATTAAGGAACGACTATATCATTATTGCATTATATGTTGACGACAAGACCAGACTCCCTGAAAAAGAATGGGTAACATCGGAATATGACGGGAAAGTTAAAAAATCAATCGGGAAAAAGAATGCTGATTTCCAAGTCTCACGCTTCAATATGAATGCCCAGCCTTTTTATGTATTACTGGATAATACAGGGGAATTACTCGTTACACCTAGATCGTATGACCTTGATGTTAGTTCTTTTGTCAAATTCCTTAAGACAGGGATAAAGGTCTATAAGGAGAGAAAAAAAAATTAACAGTTTTTTAACAAAAAAAGGAGACTATTTTGCGTGCTCTCATTTTTGTAGTTTCCAATTTGTTATAACTTTGCATCTTCTGATTTGTTAGCTTTAGGTATGACAAATTTTGAAAATCCCATTTATGGCATATCGGAATAAAAGAAGACTTTTAAAGCCAACACTGTCAGCTTGGTAGAAGCATTAATATAATTATCTATTATGAAAAAAATATTACTATTTCCATTTTTACTCTCATTTTCATTATTTTTAAATGCACAGCTTTTTACAGATATCACTGCCGGACTGACCGGCCTCTCTAACTCACATGCTGCCTGGGGCGATTTCGATAATGATTCCGACCTTGATCTTCTGATGTGTGGTCAAACAACTTCAGGTATCCCGACAGCAAAGATTTTCAGAAACGATAGCGGCACATTTACCGATATAAATGCTGGACTTGAAGGTGTAACAAAAGGTGCTGCTGTTTGGGCAGACTATGATAATGACGGTGATCTTGATTTTGTATTGACAGGCGAAAACAGTTTAAATAAAACATTCCTCTACAGAAATGACAACGGAGTTTTTACTGAAATATCAAATAATTTTGAATATTTCGGCGATTATAGCTTTGCTGCCTGGGGCGACTACGATAATGACGGTGACTTGGATATTTGTTTTACAGGAGGATGGGAAACCAGACTTTATATCAATAATAGCGACCACAGTTTTACAGAATCAGGTCTTTCATTTATAGGTATGGCAGGTAGCCGTATCGCCTGGGCCGATTACGATGGCGATGGCGACCTTGACTTTTTGCTGACAGGAGATACCGGCGGAGGAATGAAGGCATACCTTTATAAAAATAATAATGGCATTTTTGAAGAAATCCTTTTAGAAATTACCGGACTGAGTTCCGGTAGTGTTGAGTGGGGCGATTATGACAATGATGGTGATTTCGATATTCTGATAATGGGATTCGATGATTATATCGAACAAAAAGCCTTCGTTTACAGAAATGACGGAAATAATGTTTTTGCAAATATTTATGCCGGCCTACCGCCAACGGCTTTAGGAAGTGCCGCCTGGGGCGATTTTGATAACGACGGCGACCTTGATATTGCCATCGCAGGCAAACTTGCAGGTTGTGGCAGCTTTACATCCGCTGTTTACGAAAATGTGGGAAACGATTTTTTTAATCAGGTTAATAATGCAAACCTGACTGCTGCCGAACGCAGTTTCGTTTGCTGGGGCGATTTTGATAATGATACTGACCTCGACCTTATCCTTACAGGAATTAATTCGGGAGGAAGTAGCTTTACAACAATTTACAGAAATGACGGCTCACTGCCCAACTTTGCTCCCGATACACCTACAAATCTTTCATTCGAGGCTTCCGGCAGCGAGGTAATTTTATCCTGGGACAAGGCGAACGACACACAAACTCCGCAAGAAGGCTTAACTTATAATGTGTGTGTCGGGACACAAAGCGGCTTATACGATATATGCTCTCCAATGGCTTCTTTGAATACAGGTTACAGAAAGGTTACTGCTTTTGGAAATACCTCGCTCAATAATATGATGAAAGTTAATGGCCTCACCGAAGGTAGTACCTATTTCTGGACGGTTCAAACAATTGATAATACTTTTGAAGGTTCGGAGTTCGCACCCGAACAAAGTTTTACAGTGGTTTATACCGGATTGAACCAAAAAGAAGAGGGAATGTTTTCACTGCTTCCCAATCCCACTTCAGGTGCTTTCAAAATAAGGAACCTGAGTGATAATACTGAAAATACCGTTATCAAAGTTTATGATAATACGGGAAGAAAAATAAAGGAGCTAACCTTTACCAATGGCAAAAAGATAATTATTGATGCCGGAGGATGGGATACAGGCCTTTATTTCGTTAGTATTATTATTGACCAAAAAGAGACTGCAATCAGGAAAATTATGGTTAAGTAAGCTAATTGAGTCTGCCATTACATTCTCTGTAAACTATCCTTTTTGACTTTGATATTTTGCGTGTTTTTGTTGTTATACCAAAATAATTTTAAATAGATGGAATTACTTCTAATTTTAAACGCAATATTATAACAATCTATTAAAAAATAATCCGCAATACGACACTCTTTAAAAAACCACTTTCCAAAACAATTCCCTAATAATTGTGTTTTGATTCCATATTAAGATTTTATATTTTCTTAACATCTTTTAATATGAATTTGCAATTAATTGAATTACATTTGCAAAAATATAAAGGTTTGAAGAAATCTGAATAAGTTATTAGTTTTTAACTGATTAAAATAAATATTATGAGTAAAATAAGATTGGGATTAAAGGGGTTTGGCGAAATTCCGAGGCATATCTACAGGATGTGTATGGAGGATGACAGGATTGAGGTGGTTGTTATTTCCGACTTCGGTAAACCGGAAATTCTCACATATCTTGTGAGTGCCGAAACAAAAGGAAAAGTAAGCCCTAAACTTGAAGGAAATTTTTTGGTTTCTAAAAACGGAAAAGCAAGATTCGTAGCCGGAGGAGATCCCGGCAAAGTACCATGGGATATGTTTGATGTTGATATTGTTGTTGATGGTACGTGGACTCACCGCACAAAAAGCGATATGGAAAAACACTTGAAAGCCGGAGCTAAGAGGGTTATGCTCACTTCGGTTCCAACTGAAGTTATTGATAGGGTTGCAATTTTTGGTGTTAATGATCATACTATTAAATCTTCCGACAAACTGGTGTCGGCAGGCTCTGCAACTACAAATGCTTCTGCCATAATGCTGAAAATTTTGGAAGAACATTTCGGTGTCGATTATTCGGTTTTCACAACTGTCCATTCATATACTTCCGACCAGCCTCTGAGAGACAAGGCAGGTGCAGACTTCAGACGTAGCCGCTCCGCAGCCGAAAATATTATTCCTGTTTATACAACAGCTCCTAAATGGATTGAATATATTATGCCCGAATTTAAAGGAAAAGTTGAAGGTATGGCATTAAATGTTCCTGTTCCTAATGGTTCATTGCTGGATATGACGACTGTTTTAAAACAAGAGGCGACTATTGATAAAATTAATAAAGTTATGGAAAAGGCAGCCAGGCAAATGCCCGGCATTGTTCAGGTTGTAAATGACCCGATTGTTTCAACGGACGTAATTAATAATAGTAACTCGGTGATTTTTGACAAAAAAGCAACTTTGTTATCACCGGTTAGAATGGTAAAAACATTGATATGGTACCATAGTGCTTTTGCTATGGCTGCAAGAATTAAAGAATTAATTTTGGCTTATGATAAAGAAGATAAGAAAGGAGGTGCCAAATGAGAGTTGCAATTAACGGGTTTGGCAGAATAGGACGCTCTGTATTCAGAATACTGAACAACAGAAAAGATATTGATGTCGTTGCTATCAACGATTTGTTCGACGATGATGTACTGGCATATTTGCTTAAGTACGATACGGTTATGAAAGGATTTGGTCAGGATATTAAGCTGGAAGGTGATTATTTGATAACTCCTAACGAAAAGGTGAAAATGCTTGCCGTCAGAGACCCCAACGAACTACCATGGAAAAAACTTAAAGTTGACGTGGTTGTTGAGGCTACTGGTATTTTCAGAACAAGAGAAAAGCTGACTCCTCACCTTAATGCCGGTGCCAAAAAGGTAGTACTTACTGTTCCTGCAAAGGATGAAATAGACTACACTGTTGTGATTGGAGTTAATGAAGATGGATTGAAATCTGAACACAGGATTATATCCAACGCAAGTTGTACGACAAACTGCCTTGCTCCTATGGCAAAGGTATTGAATGATAATTTCGGAATAATTGAAGGATTAATGACAACTACACACGCTTATACCAATGATCAGCGTCTTGCCGATGTTCCTCATAAAGACTGGCGACGAGGACGTGCCGCTGCCGAAAATATTATTCCGACAACAACAGGTGCCGCAGTTGCAGTTGGTAAAGTTATTCCTGCTTTGGCAGGAAAACTTGACGGAATGGCATCAAGGGTTCCTGTACCTGACGGCTCTATCGTTGACCTTGTGGTTGAAGTCGAAAAAGATGTTACGGTTGAAGATGTACATGCTGCCGTAAGAATGGCTTCACGCTCCGAAAGAATGAAAAGTGTCCTTCTTTATTCAGAAGATAAACTGGTCTCGTCCGATATTGTCGGTAACACGTATTCTTCAATTTATGATTCGGAATTTACCAGAGTTCTTGGAAAACGAATAATCAGAACTCTTAACTGGTATGACAATGAATGGGGTTATTCCAACAGGGTCGTTGATTTGATATGTTTGCTGAAAAAATTTGAGGAAGAGGGATAGCCTTCTAACTTCTTAGAAGTTTCAGAGCTAACTACTAAATAGCTGAAAAATTAAGGATTATTTCACAATCACCGGAAAGGGTAAATGTACTTTTTCCGCTGATTGCTTTCTTTGATTTGTGCTTTCTGGTATGGAGTTCAAATATTTCCACTTTTTCTGTCTTAGGGTCTGCAATCAGATAATACCTGTCTCCATTTGCTTTATAGAGCTCTTTTTTTACAAATGGATAAAAATTATTTCCTGAAAAACAAACAAGAATCCCCGTAGCTTAGAAAGCGGAAATTGTTCTTCAGGGCGTAATCGTAAACATCTTTCCACATATCACCGATAAATGCCGATACCAAAAGAAGCAAAGTGCTTTGTGGCATATGAAAGTTGGTTATCAGAATATTCGGGATTTTATAACTATAGCCTGGAATAATGATTAGCCTTGTTTGCCCGGAAATCACATCCATACCTTTCTCACTCATCAGTTTTAAGACTGCCTCAAGAGATTCTTTTACGGAAATATTTTTGTCATACTTCGTATCATAAGGGTCCCACTGTTCAATATCTATTGTTTCGGATTGGTCATCGTCAACAAGCAGTTTAACACCATGCCAATAAAGACTTTCTATAGTGCGGGTTGTGGTAGTGCCAACTGCAATGATATGGGATGATTGATGTTGCAATATGTTTTCAATGGTCTCTTTTCTAATATAAATATGCTCAGTGTGCATCTCGTGTTGCCTGATATCTGGTGTGCTGACAGGTTTGAAAGTTCCCGCACCCACGTGAAGTGTAACCTCATCAAATTTAATATTCTTTTGTTTTAGTTTTTCAAATACCTCCTCAGTAAAATGAAGTCCGGCAGTAGGAGCAGCTACCGATCCTTCTGATTTAGCATAAACGGTTTGGTAGCGGTATTTATCCGATTCAACAGCCTGTCTGTTCATATATGGTGGTAGTGGAATTATTCCTGAATATAACAGAATATCGGAAAAAGTCAGCTTTGCCGGCTCCCAATAAAACTTTACCAAAGAATATGATTGATATTGCAGTTCTCTTCCGGCAATTAACACAACCTTTTTGCCACCGACAGTAAATGGCTTTTTCAATTGACCCGATTTCCATTTCTTGGAATTTCCAACAAGACATTTCCAGACTATTCCGGATTGCTGTTCGAAAGCCTGCTGTATTTCCCTTGTAGGCTCAATAGGTTCAAGACAGAATATTTCAATGTTTGCTCCTGTCTCCTTTTGAAATAATAATCTGGCCTGAACCACCTTTGTTTCATTATAAATCATAAGACTGTCAGGAGGAAGAAATTCGTAGATATCTTGAAATCTGCTTTCCGATATTTTCCCATCACGGAAAATGACAAGCCTTGATTCATCGCGTTTTTTAAGAGGGAATTGTGCAATCTTCTCCTTTGGGAGATTGTAATCGAAATTCTTAATGTTTAATCCGGATATTTCCATTTTCTGATAAATATGCAAAAGTACAATAATTGCTGCAAAATGAGGGAAGGGTAAAATAAAGACAACACCTTATGGACACCGTCCTTTTTTATTAATCAAGCGGCTCAAGAGAATATATCTCAACATGTACTGCTGTTTAATTCTGAAAAAGCAATCTTAACGGATTTTCTATTCGAAGTTGTCGAAAAAATAGTATTTTCGCAATCTAATTTGAGGGAGATGATTAAAGCTCAGGTTCCAAACATAATAACATTGTTAAATCTTATTTCGGGTAGTATATCTATTGTTTTTGCGTTGGAAGGCAATTTGGTTCTTGCCGCCTGGTTTGTAGGTATTGCAGCAGTATTTGATTTTTTCGATGGTTTTGCAGCACGAATGCTTCATGTCAGTTCCGTAATAGGAAAAGAGCTTGATTCGCTTGCTGATGTAATCTCTTTCGGACTTGCTCCGGGAATGATACTATATATGCTATTGCTAAATTCTGTTTCCTGCCCTGAAATAATCATTGCCGGCCGGAATGTCATTCCTTTCATTGCATTTCTGATACCTGCATTCTCAGCATACAGGCTTGCCAAATTTAATCTTGATGAAAGACAAACAGACTCATTCATCGGGCTGCCAACCCCGGCCAATGCATTAATGATTGCATCATTTCCTTTAATACTGTCTCAGCAAATAAATCTTTCCCGTATTGATATCACTTTGTTTACAGATTTAATAAACAACCCCTGGCTTCTTATCATATTCATCCTCGTTTTTTCGTATTTGCTGATTGCCGAATTGCCGTTGATGTCGCTGAAGTTTAAGACATTCAAATGGAATGACAATAAAGTAAGATTTATTTTTCTGATTGTTTCGATACTGCTTTTAATACTTTTGTTCTATTCTGCAATACCGCTGATTATTGTTTTCTACGTTTTGTTATCACTTTTTACAAATTGAAGTTTTATCAATTTTTAAAATAGATTTACCCTGTTTTAATTCCTTTCTATATCTTTGCAGCTATGGAGGAAACAATATCCACAAAGAAGCTTAATTCAAAAGAGGAACCGGAAGAGAATGAAATGTCGTTCTGGGATCACCTTGAAGAGCTACGAAAGCATATTTTCAGATCGCTTGCCGCGATACTGATACTTGCTATAGTGGCCTTCCTGAATAAGCATTTTATCTTTGATACAATTATTCTCGCTCCAAAGGATTCTGATTTTATAACAAACAGGTTGCTGTGCCAGCTTGGTAATTACATGTCAATTGAATCTCTTTGTCTTGGAGATGCACATATGATTCTGCAAAATATAAGTATGTCAGGACAGTTTATGACACATATGTATATTTCATTTGTGGCAGGTTTTATTGTTGCTTTACCTTATGTTTTATGGGAGTTTTGGAGGTTTATTGTACCTGCCTTGCGCCCGGAGGAGATAAAGCATTCGAAGGGTTTTGTTGCGGCAGGTTCTTTTTTGTTTCTTACAGGAGTTTTGTTTGCTTATTTTATTCTTGTACCCCTGACACTGAACTTTTTCGGTAATTACCATGTAAGTGATCAGGTGGCAAACCAGATACATCTTACTTCATTTATCAGTACTGTTGTGTCGGTTACTCTTTCTGTAGGATTAGTTTTTGAGCTTCCGATTATTGTTTATTTCCTGACAAAAATTGGTATTGTCACACCTGATTTTCTGAAAAAGAACAGAAAAATAATGTTTGTTATTGTTCTGATACTGTCGGCTATTATAACTCCTCCCGACATCTTCTCACAAGTACTGGTTTCGATACCTTTATTATTACTTTATGAGATGAGTATTAGAATTTCAAAACGTGTTTATAAAAATCGGGAAGAGGAGCTTGCCGGTTAAATTAATGGTTTTTTTATAATATTTTTAAAATTCATAAGTTAATGAATTGAAAATGCTTAATTTCGCGTCAATTTTTTAAATCCAATATTTGAAATAAATGAATTCATTTAAAAAGCTTAATTTAATAATCGGCTGGATTATTTTTGCCATTGCTTCAACGGTTTTTATCTTGACTGTTGAACCTACCGCAAGCTGGTGGGACTGTGGAGAATATATTGCTACTGCCTATAAACTTCAGGTTGGTCACCCACCGGGAGCACCATTATTTCAGATGATTGGCCGTGTTTTTTCATTGCTTGCTTATGGCGACACCTCGAAAGTAGCTCTGATGATAAATATTATGTCGGCTCTATCAAGCGGACTGACAATTATGTTCCTTTTCTGGACGATCATTTATATGGCAAGGAAAATCGTTGTTTCGCGCGGCGAAATGACTGAAGGTAAAATGTATGCAATTTTCGGTAGCGGTATTGTTGGAGCTCTTGCTTATACTTTCACCGATTCATTCTGGTTTTCGGCTGTCGAAGGTGAGGTTTATGCAATGTCGTCTGCATTTACTGCTGTGGTTTTCTGGGCAATATTAAGGTGGGAAAGTGAGGCCGATGATAAGTATTCAATGCGCTGGATAGTATTAATTGCCTTTATAATCGGATTATCTATTGGCGTCCACCTCCTTAACCTGCTTGCTATTCCGGCAATTGCGTTTGTCTATTATTTCAAAAAATTCAAACCATCTTTAAAGGGAATTATAATAACCGGTATTCTGTCGGTTGCTTCACTCGGATTAATTATGAATGGTATTATTCCCTGGATTGTAAAACTGTCGAGCTGGTTTGAACTTTTCTTTGTTAACTCTCTCGGACTGCCTTTCAATTCGGGAACCATTGTATATTTCATCCTTCTTATCGGACTTGTTGTATGGGGAATACGATACACAATTCAGAAGAATAAAGTGTTAGCAAATACGCTTTTATTGAGTTTTACTTTCATACTGATAGGTTATTCTTCATTTTTTATGATAATAATTAGGGCAAATGCCGATCCTCCCATCAATGAAAACAAGCCGGAAGATGCTATCAGCTTGCTCTCATACCTTGCAAGGGAACAATATGGTGACTGGCCTATTTCGTACGGACAATATTACAATGCACCTGTTGTGGATGCTAAAGATGCCAAACCTATTTATGTTAAAGATGTGAAGAAGGGGAAATATATTATTACGGATTCGCGTAAGCAGGTAATCCCGGTTTACGACCCAAGGTTTTGTACGATTTTTCCGAGGATGTGGAGCTCGCAAAAGCCGGGACACATTAGTATGTATAAGAAATGGGGTAATGTTAAAGGGATTCCCATTGAAATTTCAAAGCCCGACGGTTCAACAGAAGTTAAAATGAAACCCACATTCGGTGAGAACCTGAGATTTTTCTTTACATATCAGGTGGGTCATATGTATCTGAGATATTTTATGTGGAATTTCTCTGGCAGACAAAATGATATTGAAAGCCAGGGAGAAAGAGAACACGGAAACTGGCTTACCGGTTTCGACTGGTTCGACTCAAATGTTCTCGGTCTGGGACCACAGAAAACATTACCCGATGATATGAAAAGCTGGGCTTATAACAAGTTTTATATGCTTCCTTTCCTACTTGGACTGATTGGGTTATTCTTCCAGCTCAATACCGATAATAAAAACACTCTCGTAGTAATGCTTCTGTTCTTAATGACAGGACTTGCAATTGTGGTTTACCTGAACCAATATCCTTATCAGCCACGTGAGCGTGACTATGCTTATGCAGGCTCCTTCTATGCTTTTGCAATATGGATAGGGCTTGGTGTTCTTGCCATTTTTGATACCCTGAGCAAAAAGATGAATGAAAAGAGTACTGCAATTATTATCACAGTTGCCGCTCTCTTCCTTGTCCCTGGAATAATGGCAAAAGAGGGCTGGAACGACCACGATAGGTCCGGTAAATATGCAACTCTGGATTTTGCATCCGACTATCTTAATTCGTGTGAGCCTAATGCTATTCTTTTCACTAACGGCGATAATGACACTTTCCCTCTCTGGTATGCTCAGGAGGTTGAAGGTGTAAGAACCGATGTCAGGGTTGTTAACTTTATGCTGGCTTCCGGTCACTGGTATGTCCATCAGATGATGAGGAAGGCTTATGAGTCTGACCCTTTGCCCTTTACTCTTACTTATGATGAGTATGAGAATGGTGTTAATAATCAGGTTGCATTTTATAACACAAATATCAAAGGATATGTGGAATTGAAAAATGTAATTGACTTTATTGCCAGCGATGACGAACGAACAAAACTTCCGTTGCAAAGTGGTGATAAAATCAGTTTCTCCCCTACCAAAAAGTTTAAACTGACCATTGATTCTGCATATATCGTTAAAAACAAACTTGTTCCGGAATATATGTATGATAGAATTGTTCCGGAAATTAAATGGGATGTCAAACAAGGCTATCTTTACAAAAACGATTTAATGCTGCTTGATATTATCGCAACAAACAACTGGAAAAGGCCCATCTATTTTGCTAATCCCAGTTCGTTAAATAAGGTTCTTGATGTGGATAAATATTGCCATCTTACCGGATTTGTTTACAGATTTATGCCTGTTCTTGCAAAGAATTATTATAAAGGAGTAGGCGGAATTGATCCTACAGCTTCCTATGACATACTTCTGAATAAGTGTAAATGGGGTAACCTGGCCGATCCTGACGTTTATGTTGATCGCGAAAGTCAGCGAAATAGCATTATGCCTAAACAGAATATGATGAGGGTTGCACAAACTCTCGTTCAGGAGGATGAAAAGGAAAAGGGTGTTGAAATTCTTGATAGGACATTGGAGGCTTTTCCCAATAGCAAGTTTCCGTTTGATATGTATATGATATTGATTGGTGATATATATTATGATGCCGGTGATACTATAAAAGCAAATGCTTTCGTCAGACAGTTGTATGAAAATTATAAGCAGAATCTTGATTACTACAGTAGCTTGAAACCTGAACTTCAAAAATATTATGAGTCCGATTTCAATCAGGCTATGGGAGTGTTGCAAAAATTGTCAATGGAAACTAAAGCAAATAAGCAAATGAAACTTTATAAAGAGATTGACAGTACCTTCAGGGAGCAGTTGCAGTTTATGCAGTAATGGTAAATGCGTGACTATCCCCACAATTTTTTCCGGCTATCTCAATAATCTCATTATGGTCGAAAGCAAGATCAGGTAAGTTATCCACAGAAAACCATTTTGCATCCCGGGCATCGTCACCTCCTTTGACTTTTGAATTATCTTTACCGGCAATACCGTAAAATGTTACGGAAACCGTTCGGCCACGCGGGTCGCGCCCCACTTCACTGAAAGCATGCAGTTGTTTCAGTTCTATTCCCGACAGTCCTGTCTCCTCTTTAAGCTCACGATTAACTGCCTGCTCCAATGTTTCGTCCATTTCGACAAAACCTCCGGGCAAAGCCCACATTCCTTCAAAAGGATAACGGTCACGCTGTATCAGAAGCACTTCCGTTTTATCACAATTGTTTCTGAAAACAACAGCATCAACAGTTAATGCCGGTCTCGGATATTCATAAGTATAGCTCATATTTTAAAATTATAAATAATTTGGGTAAAGGTATCCAAACAACTTTCAACCATCCTACGGTCAGTCTGACAGCTCGGCTATTTTTTTAAGGCACTACAAAGGGGAGATTTAGACGGAAATATCCTTTTTTTGCCAAACCTGACAGGTCTTGAAGACCTGTTAGATTTTGGGTTTGTCATC
>Ga0256913_10000363_pt1 | contig 23236 bp, 20 predicted proteins | sample Axial_MatmetaG_FD_185970 | JGI IMG/M metagenome (GOLD analysis project Ga0256913, IMG submission 185970) | Deep-sea worm associated microbial mat communities from Axial Seamount, Juan de Fuca Ridge, Pacific Ocean - Axial_Mat | ecosystem: Environmental > Aquatic > Marine > Oceanic > Microbial... | reverse complement strand
GTGAGTATGGTTCTATAGTAGCACACAACCAAAGGTTTGAGCTAAAGAGTCATCTGATATATGCTGATATAGATTTACAAAAAATCAACTACTTGCGTATCAGTGATAGTAGCTTTTGTGATTCACCAACTATCGATACCAAACTTATACATATAGAGCCTCTACCAAAACTAACTGATATCACAAGAGAGATATACCCTCATCCATTTGTGCCATCAAAATATGCCGACAAACAACAAAGATGCCACGAGATAGTATCTATACAAGCACATGCACTCATCAAACGAATGACTCACGCTCATATCCAAAAAGCTATCATAGGTATCAGTGGTGGGCTTGATTCGACTCTAGCACTACTATCTACCCACAAAGCTTATGAGATAATGGGATGGGATAGTAGTGATATCATCGCTGTTACTATGCCTGGATTTGGTACTACTAGCCGCACCAAAAACAATGCCATAGCACTATGTAAAGCACTAAATGTAACTCTCAAAGAGATAGATATCACTTCATTAGCACTAAGTGAATTTGAAGCTATAGGACATGATATAGACTCTCACGATATCACATACGAAAATGTTCAAGCTAGAGCTAGGACATCTATACTTATGAACCTAGCCAATAAAGAGGGTGCTTTGGTAATAGGTACTGGAGATTTGAGTGAGATAGCACTTGGGTGGAGTACTTATAATGGTGATCATATGAGTATGTATGCACTCAACTGTGGCATACCAAAAACTCTCATCAAATATGTCATAGAGTATTTCAAATCCAACCCAAAAATAGCCCATATCATAGATGATATACTAGATACACCTATCTCTCCTGAACTACTTCCACATAGTGATGATAAAATCACTCAAGAGACAGAAGAGATAGTCGGACCTTATGAACTACACGATTTCTTTTTGTATCACTTTATCAAGTATGGTGCTAAACCAACCAAGATTAGATTCCTAGCACTCAAAGCATTTGATGGCAAATATGACTACGATACTATCACAAAATGGCTCAAACTATTTATCCGTAGATTTTTCACCCAGCAGTTCAAACGAAGTTGCATTCCTGATGGTCCAAAAGTAGGAACCATAAGCCTAAGCCCAAGAGCCAATTGGCGTATGAGTAGCGATAGCGATATGGGTATATGGCTTGATGAGTTATTACTAACCCCTTGACACTCCACCCCATAAAACAAAATTATACATACAGAAGATATTTATAGAGGTTTAAGGCTAGGAGTGACGATAAGCCGGGTTCTGTCTTGGGTAGTTATTTATCTAGGCGTATTGTTGCCAATACGCTCAAGCGAAGTGCCAAATGCCTTTCGGCGTTGCAAGAGTTATTACCAAGCACTTCTTGCTGCGGACAGGGTTTACCTAGCTACTCGTGTTACCACAAGCACTGGTGGGCTCTTACCCCACCCTTTCACCTGTTACCTATTTGATACAAATAGGCAGTCTTCTCTCTGTTGCACTTGCCCTCAGATTACTCTGGCCATCCGTTAGATGGAGTCCTCTCTTGCGTGCAGCCCGGACTTTCCTCCCGTAGCAAAATGCTACCAGCAACTACCTATCACTCCTAGTAAGATGATTAGCATTTTGAGTAAGGTATGCCCTACCTTGTTTATAAGTTTAAGATAAGAAGACTTATAATTACCTTATTTTGATATTATTATTTCTTTGTACACCACTAAGTAATACCAAAGCCTATTAGGATATAATACGATACTTTTTTGCAAGAGAGTATCAAACTTTCTACTTCCAAGAGATACAAATCTCTTTTTTGACTTTCCACGATTGCGTGATGAATATAGTTTGGTATAGTTTGCACAAAAGAGGTGATTATAATAATACCTCTTTATACCATAAAACGCACAAACCTTATGATACGAAGATGATATATTACCGACAAATTTAATACAAAGAGACAATAATGAAATTTTCAGATTTTAATCTAAAACCTCAAATCCTAAAAGCTATAGATGAAGCAGGATTTATCGAACCAAGCCCAGTACAAAAAGATGCTATACCACTAGTGCTAGAAGGGCATGATGTTATAGCACAAGCACAAACTGGTACAGGAAAAACTGCTGCGTTTGGATTGCCTATTATGAGCAATATGAAAGTAGATGGCACTATAGAAGCACTAGTGATTGTACCAACTCGTGAGTTGGCTATGCAAGTGAGCGATGAGCTATTTCGTTTTGGACGCCATAGAGGCATAAAAACTGCTACAGTATATGGTGGTACATCATACTCAAAACAACTTGATAGAATCAAACAAGCCTCTATCATAGTAGCAACTCCAGGAAGACTTCAAGATTTGCTAACAAGTGGCAAAATCAAGATAAATCCATCATATGTAGTACTTGATGAAGCAGATGAGATGTTAGATATGGGATTTTTGGATGAGATCAAAAACATATTTACATTCTTGCCAAAAGAGCGTCAAACTTTGATGTTTTCTGCTACTATGCCAAAAGCTATCCGTAAACTAGCTGAAGAGATTTTAAATGAACCCAAAAGAGTATCTATCACCAAAAAAGAAAGCACCAACTCTAAAATTACACAATACTACTATGTCGTAGCCGAACACGAAAGAGATGATGCATTGGTTAGATTGATTGATTTTAAAAATCCAGATAAGTGTATAATCTTTTGCCGTATGAAAAAAGAGGTAGATAGACTAGTAGCTCACCTTACAGCTCAAGGCTTCAAAGTAAGCGGACTGCATGGAGATATGGAGCAAAAACAAAGAGAAGTAACAATCAGAGCTTTCAAGCAAGGTGGCATAGATATATTTGTAGCTACAGATGTGGCAGCTCGTGGACTAGATGTCAATGATGTAACACATGTATTTAACTACCATATACCTTTTGATTCTGAGAGTTATGTCCACCGTATCGGTCGTACAGGTCGTGGAGGCAAAAGTGGTGAAGCTATCACGCTAGTAAGTCCAAATGAGCTAAGAGTCATCAAAAGGATAGAAAAAGATGTTGGTGCTAAACTAATCACTCAAACTATCCCTACCAAAATAGAAGTACAAGACTCAAGAGCTAGTGAGCTAATCAGTGCTATCGCTTCTACTCCTATCACACCAGAAGCTAAAGAATTAGTCAAGACTTTGCAACACGATTTAGATATAGTAACTATTGCTCATCTTCTTGCTTCTATGATTCAGACTCAAAATGAGATCAAAGGTAAAGACAAAATAGGTCTAAGACTCGAAGAGATAGAACAACTTATCAAAAGAGCTATGAGTCAACCAGAGGGTAAAAAAGGTGGACGAAGAAGAGGTGGCTATAGAGGCAACAGAAATAGTCGTGGCAGAAACAGCAACAGAAACTATAACAAAAACTCAAACCAAAGAAGAAGACACGACTAGGAGTAAAGTATGCAAAAGCTTTTTATCACTGATTTAGATCACACATTTTTACGAAGCGATTTGAGTATAAGTGATTTTAGCAAAAGCGTATGGAATGAGATGGCAAAAGACTCATATATGAGTGTGGCAACTGCTAGAAGCTTTCTCAAATCCAAAGAGTTGCTCAAAGGTTTGCATATCAATGCACCTATGATTTTGCTAGATGGTGCTATAACTATCTCACCATCATATGAAATCATATCTATCAAAACTCTTCATAAAGATTTGGCCGATGAGATTATACAGCTTGGTATGAGATATGATATAGACCCTTTTATCATAGGTGTAGATGACAAATCAAGCTTGGATGAGAAGTTTCTATATCCACGCAAACTCAACAAACACCAAAAAGATGTACTCAAAGGTTACAAAAATGACCCAAGAATGCAGTTTAACCCTAACAATAAAGCTATGAATGAAAATCTCAAAATTGTATATTTTGGTGCCAAAGAAGAGTTAGAGCCACTTGCCATACAAATAGAGCAAACTTTTAACTCAAGTGTAGAAGTTAAGCTATCACCTGAGAAGTATGGTGGTGGCTGGTTTCTAACATTACTTCATCCAGATGGAGACAAAGCCCATGCACTATCAAGTGTAGCCTCATATCTCAATCTAACACCCAAGCAAATCACAGCATTTGGAGATAGTATCAATGATATAGCAATGTTTGATTATGCAGGTACATCTGTAGCTGTTGCCAATGCACTAGATGAAGTCAAAAAAGTAGCTACACACATCTTACCTCATAGTAATGATGAAGATGCAGTAGCCAAATATCTACAAACTATTTAACAACAGGTGATGCACACCCTATTTTACCCTCTTTTGCCAATTTGGCATGGATTGTAGAGTCTCCATTCTTGATAGCTTGTGCTATTAGTTTTGAAGCTGAAGGTGCTTCCCAAGTGATATCTCCATAGTTACAGTTACTTACCCCTGATCTTTTGAAAAAATCTATCTCTTTTTTGTTAGCAATATGTGGTGAAGCTATCGCACCTGAAGGTATATTGAATATCTTATTATCTACCTCTACACTTTTTAGTGTAGAGGCATCAAATGGTATAGCACCATCACAGCCTATCAACAACATTACTAAAACGCTACCAAATATATATTTTTTCATTTTATTATCTCTCCTAAACTTGTTTATATGTATTATATTCTATTTTTATTAATCTATTGCTACTATATGATTTATTATTTCTTAGACTCATATTCAGCCACAAAATCTTCATAGCTTCCTTCAAAATCTGTGATAGTTCCATCTTCGTTGATTCTAATTATACGATTTGCAAATGCGTCTATGAGTTCTCTATCGTGAGATACACAAATGACTCCACCTTTGTAGTTGTGTAGTGCTTCACCCAAGGCTACGATTGCTTCAAGGTCTAGGTGGTTGTTTGGTTCGTCCATTACCAAGAAGTTGGCACTATCCATCATCATCTTACTCATCATTATACGGTGTTTTTCACCACCAGAACATGCACTAACAAGCTTCTTTTGCTCCTCACCTGAGAAAAGCATCCTACCTAGAGTCTTGCGAATCTCATCTATGTGCCATTTGGCATCAAAGTTTTGTATCCATTGAGGTAGTGGTATATCACCTTGTACTATGTCTGTGGTATTTTGTGGGAAGTAACTAGTAGTGATAGTTTGACCCCACACGAAACTGCCACTATCACTTTCAAGATTGCCCATTAGTATCTCAAGAAGTGTAGTTTTCCCTACCCCATTGGCACCAATGATTGCAATTTTATCACCTTTGTTGACTTTGAAGCTAAGATTCTCAAACACTTTTACATCACCATAGCTTTTAGATAACTCTTTGACTTCTAAAACTTCATTACCAATATCACGGTGTGGTTTAAACATAATTGATGGGTCTCTTCTTGAAGAGATTTTTACCTCTTGGATATCTAGTTTATCAAGTTGCTTTTGACGGCTTGTAGCTTGTTTGGCTTTAGAAGCATTGGCTGAAAATCTTGCTATGAATTTTTCAAGTTCTTCTTTCTCTTTTAGCTTTTTGCTTCTCTCTATCTCAGCCTGTTTTGATAGTAAATTGGCAGCTATATACCACTCATCATAGTTACCTGTAAACTCACGGATTGTTTGAAAATCCAAATCTAGTATATGGGTTACTACGCTATTGAGGAAGTGTCTATCGTGCGATATTACTAGAAGTGTACCTTCGTGTCTTTTTAACTCCTCTTCAAGCCAAGCAATAGTCTCCATATCTAGGTTGTTAGTAGGCTCATCAAGTAGTAAGATGTCTGGCTTTAGAAATAGTACTTGTGCTAGTAGTATCTTAAACTTATCACCACCTGTTAATGAACTCATCAAGTCATTGTGCTGTTCTATTGGAAAACCTAAGGTTGTAAGTAGCTTTTCTATGCGTACTTCACTCTCATAAGTTGGGTCTTCATCTGCACATATCATCTCAAGTTCTGCTAGACGGTTATTGACTTCATCACTCTCAAAGTCACCCTCCATATAGAGCTTTTCTTTCTCTTTTTGGGCATCATACAATCTTTTATTACCATACAGTACTGCATCTTTGAGTGTAAAATCTTCAAAAGCATACTGGTTTTGCCCCAAAACTCCAAGTTTAAGTCCTGGTTGGATTTGCACCTCTCCTTCGCTTGGCTCTATAAGTCCGGCTAATATCTTCATAAATGTTGATTTACCAGCTCCATTGGCACCAATAAGCCCATATCTTTTACCTACATCTAATGTAATGTTTATCTTTTCAAACAGTACTCTTTTTCCATATCTTTGAGTCAAATTTACTGTACTTAGCAATTTTATTCCTTGAGTTTTTGATTATTGCTTTAAAAATCCTAATTATTTATCTGAGCAATAGTATTATAATTTTATCATATAAAGACTATTTTTGTTCTAATTTTCTTAATAGTCTAGCATTATTCACTTGTAATTTATTATTATGCTCTTGTAACTCTTCAATTTTTTGCATTAAATCTTGATGTTCTAAGATTAAAGATTCATAAAGAGCTTTAGTGTTATTAAGTTTAGATTGTGTATGTTTATATAATTCATTTAACTTATTATACTTTATCTGTAATAATTCTAATTCTTTTGCTGTATCACTCAAAGTCTGTTTTGTCTGATTAAATTCCAAAAGTGCTGATTCCAAATCACTATTTTTCTTTTCCAAATCTTCTAAACTTTTTTTTAGTTCTACTATATAATCATCTTTTTCATAATTATCTATAGCCGTATTAGTTAGCTTATCTTTATAAAACTTTACTCTCATAGATGATATCACTACAACCATCACGATAAAAAGAACTATCACAACAATAGTTATCGAAAATACAACAGCCATAGACTCATTTATACCTATTTTTGCCAACAAATCATGTGGAATCAACTCTTGCATATCTAACCTCTTATAATGTCATAATCTTTTGGGAATTTACACTTCATAGTATTTGATTTGAATGGTCTTTTTTTGTATTTGATTTTTTTAAATACAATTTGTACCATATTGTCCATATCATCATAATATGCCATACTTTGTATTCTTCCTAGCTTATCAAGTGCAATTGTATAATCTTTATTTTGATATTTGGCTATATATATATTGTCTTTATAGTGTTTGGCTTTGGATAGTATCTTGGCTACATCAAATTTTTTGTTTAGATAATAGATAGATACTTGCTCCAAATCGTGATCTACTACTGTTACATTCTCACCATCACTACATACCTCTTTTTGAGTCGGCTCTTTATAATCCCACCTCATAATAGAAGGATAGACAAACTTCACATTACCTTTATATCTTATCACTTTGTGTTTTGGATTTGTGATGATTTGTTCAAAACTGCTTGAAAAACTAACCGGTAAATCGATACTATCACTACTGTTTAATACTACTACACCAAATACTAAAATAAATAATTTTCTCATAAAAATCCTCTCTATATATAATTTTATGATATCAAAATATCACTTTTTATGTGGTTAAACTCAGTGTTAATCACTTTTTGGATAAAATAGAAACAATTTATTCAAAATAGGAAGATGTAGTATGTTAAAAAGTATAGTTACTAAAGTTTTTGGTACAGCCAATGACAAAATCGTCAAAAAATACCTCAAAAAAGTCCAAAACATCAATGCACTAGAGAGCAAATATGAATCTATGAGTGATGATGAACTCAAAAGTGCATTCAATGAATTAAAAGATAGTGTAAATAGTGGTGAAAAAACGCTTGATGATGTACTGTATGATTCATTTGCTATCACTAGAGAGGCTAGTAAAAGAACTCTAGGAATGAGACACTATGATGTGCAGCTAGTTGGTGGTATGGTGCTACACGATGGCAATATCGCTGAGATGAAAACTGGTGAAGGTAAAACCTTAGTAGCAACATTAGCAGTAGTGCTTAATGCCATGACACACAAAGGTGTGCATGTAGTTACAGTCAATGACTATCTAGCAAAAAGAGACTCTGAAGAGATGGGTAAACTTTATGAGTTTTTGGGATATAGTGTAGGATGTATCACTGCTGATATACATGATGAGTTTGCTAGAAAAGCACAATATGAAGCTGATATCACATATGGTACAAACAATGAGTATGGATTTGACTATCTAAGAGACAATATGAAAGTCAGATTAGAAGAGAAAGTTCAAAGAGAACACAACTATGCTATAGTTGATGAAGTTGACTCAATCCTAATCGATGAAGCTAGAACTCCACTTATCATCTCAGGTCCTACACAAAGAGACCAAAACCACTATGCTAGAGCCAATGAGATAGCCAAGCAGATGATAAAAGGTGAGAAACTCGAGGCAAAGCCAGGTCAAGATGAGGTACTAACTGGTGATTTTGTTGTAGATGAAAAGAACAAAACTATCATTATGACAGAGCAAGGTTTAGAAAAAGCTCAAGAACTTTTTGGTGTGGATAATCTCTACTCACTTGAAAATGCTATATTAGCTCACCACTTAGACCAAGCCCTAAAAGCACACTATCTGTTTGAAAAAGATGTTGATTATGTGGTACAAAATGGTGAGATTATCATAGTAGATGAGTTTACAGGAAGATTAAGCGAAGGCAGACGCTACTCTGAAGGATTACACCAAGCACTTGAAGCCAAAGAGGGAGTTGAAATCCAAGAAGAGTCTCAAACATTAGCTGAGATTACTTACCAAAACTACTTTAGACTATACAACAAATTAGCAGGTATGACAGGAACAGCCCAAACTGAGGCAACAGAGTTTAGCCAAATATATGGACTTGAAGTGGTATCTATCCCTACAAATGTACCAGTAGCTAGAATTGATAAAAATGACCTCATTTATAATACTGAGAGAGAAAAGCTAGATGCAGTTGTTGCAAAAATCAAAGAGTATCACCAAAAAGGTCAACCAGTACTTATAGGTACTGCATCTATAGAGAAATCTGAACTAATCCATGAGAGACTAAAAAAAGAGAAAATCCCACACAATGTTCTAAATGCCAAAAATCACGCACAAGAGGCTGAAATCATCAAAAATGCAGGAGCCAAAGGTGCTGTAACAGTTGCAACCAATATGGCAGGTCGTGGTGTTGATATCAAGATTGATGATGAGGTAAGAGAGCTTGGTGGATTGGCTATCATTGGAACTGAGAGACACGAATCACGCCGTATAGACAATCAACTTCGTGGTCGTTCAGGTCGTCAAGGAGATCCAGGTGAGAGTCAGTTTTTCTTAAGTCTTGATGATAATCTACTAAGAATCTTTGGTGGAGAGAAGATTAGAAATATTATGAACCGTCTTGGTGTAGAAGAAGGTGAATATATTGACTCAAAAATAGTAACCAAATCTGTCGAAAAAGCACAGAAAAAAGTCGAAAATATGCATTATGAGTCAAGAAAGCATATATTAGAGTATGATGATGTAGCAAATCACCAAAGAAAAGCTATCTATGCATTTAGAAACCAACTACTTGACCCTAAGTTTGATATAGATGCTAAAATCAAAGAAAACAGAAATGAGTATGTGGACTATCTACTTGCAGAGTGTGGTATAGTAGAAGGTCTGCCTAGAGAAGATTATGATATAGAGAAACTATCTGCACTCATCCTTGAAGAGCTTAGAATCCAAGTAGATCCTACCTATTTCAAAGATAAAGATGCACACGAAATAAAAGATATGGTTATAGAGATGCTAGAAAATACTTATGAAGAGAAAATGGCACCTCTAACTCCTGAGCAAAGAAATGAGATAGAAAGAATTATCTACTTGCAAGTGCTTGATCCTCAATGGAGAGATCACCTATATGAGATGGATGTACTCAAAACTGGTATCGGACTTCGTGGATACAACCAAAAAGATCCACTAACTGAGTACAAACAAGATAGCTACAAACTCTTTACTGAACTAGTACAAAGAATCAAACACGAAGCTATCAAAACACTACAACTTGTACAGTTTGATTTCCAATCTGAAGAAGAAGAGAAAGAAACTATCGAAAATATCAAAGATGAACTTCAAAGTGAACTTGATGAGTTTGCACTAAATCAATCTTATGAAGAGGGAACTATCACAAATGATTTTAGTGATATAGAGCCTCAAGTAGGTGGCAAAAAACCAAAAAGAAATGAACCGTGTCCTTGTGGAAGTGGCAAAAAATACAAAAACTGCTGTGGCAAAAGTGGACCAAAAAAAGGACTACTAGCCAATGACTAACCCTTCATCTATCACGCCTAATAAAGCTTTCATTAGGCGTATAGTCAAACACTATCTTAAATACGACAAAGAAAACCCTTTTATCTTCATCTCTGGTATTTTGGCATTTTTGGGCATAGCTACTGGTGTGATGGTATTGATGATTGCTATGGGGATAATGAACGGTACACAAAAAGAGTTTGAAAAAAAGCTGTTTGTGATGAATTATCCTATCACAGTATTGCCACTTTTGGATGATAGTATCAATGATAGCTTGATAGAGAAAATCAAACAAAACTTTCCACATATGAAGCTAAGTCCATACTACACAACCCAAGTAATTACCAAGAATGACTCATCAGTACAAGGCTCACTTCTATATGGTGTAGATTTTGCCCAAGAAGCCAAAATCAATCCAGTGATTAAAAAGGCTATGGGAACAAGCCACTCCAAATATAGAGCTATCATAGGAGATGCACTATCGTTTGAGATGAATGCACCAGTAGGCGAGAAAATCACGCTATATTTTTCAGAACAACAAGCAGTAGGCTTTGGTACTATGCCTCTACAAAAAAGATTTGTAGTTGATGGAGTGTTTGACTCTGGTCTCAAAGCATACGACAAAGCTATCATCTATACAACACACCAAGCATTTCAAAAGCTTCTTAAGAGAAAACAAAACAGTTATGATGGATTGCATATATATACCAAAGATGCTATGAGTGATATCAAACCTCTCAAAAAACTTTTAGGAGAAGATGTATTGGTAGAGGGTTGGTGGCAACAAAATGGAAGTTTCTTTAGTGCAATGCAGATGGAAAAAAAGGCACTATTTTTGGTACTACTTCTTATCATATTAGTAGCATCACTCAACATCATCTCATCACTACTAATGACTGTGATGAGTAGAAGAAGCGAAATAGCCTTGATGAGGACTCTTGGTGCTACACAAAAAGAGATCAAACAAATCTTTTACAAGCTAGGTCTTATCATCGGTGCTAGTGGCATAGTATGTGGTACGATTTTAGGTGGTATTGGCATATGGATACTCAAAACATTTGATATCATCTCCCTACCTGCTGACATATATGGCACTAATAAACTACCTATAGATCTTACTATGAGTGATTTTGGACTAATCCTACTAGGAACATCCATCATCATCTTAGTATCATCCCTCTACCCTGCCCTAAAAGCATCCCAAACAGACCCATTGCAAGTGCTTAGAAATGAATAGCCCTCATAAGCTTCAAGCCTAAGCAAATTTGGGTTAGAAAAAGCACCCTAACCACTAACCACTAACCACTAGCCACTAACTACTAACTGCTCACTACTAACTATTCCCTCCAAATGTACGCTTAAGCATCCTAAATGGCAAAGAGATTATATCTTTGGCTACTGTGTTTGTCACCTTTGGTTTATCAAAGCTACCGGTGATTTTTAGTCCTAGTGTCATACTCTCATCATCTCCCATTATGATATACCCTACTAGTGGAATTTTGCTAATAACTTTACTAAAATCTTTGGCTACTTGAATAGCTAATGATATATCAAGCACTCTTTTTTTGAGATCTATCACTCCATGACCTGATATATTGCCTGATTTGCCTTTGATGTAGATACTATCTAAGTAAATCTTATTGGCTTTTTTATGATACAAAATCATACCCTCTTTGATCTCATATCCTTTGGTAGAGAAACCAGGTTTGCTAAAAGTAGCTAATGCTGGGATTGAGTTGATAAATGCTAAAGTATTGTTATAAGCTTTGAAATCTTTGAGAACTCCACCCTCTACCAAAATCTCACCTTTTAACTCCCCATCTGGATCTCCATTTAGCTTAAAAGTATATCTCCCGTTTTTTAATCCATCAAAATTTATCAAAGGGTGTAGCATTTTATCTTTGACTCTATAAGCTTTGATAGATATATTTTTGCCTACTTTATCAAACTTGACTACATCTTTATCCAAGCTACCCATAGCTTTTATATTGCCATTTGGATATACTACTATATCATAACTGTCAGTTATAAGATATGAATTTCTATATCGTATCGTACTATTATTGCCATATATATAGATACTCTTTTTAGAGCTATTTTTGGATTTCTTAGCTTTTAAAAATTTTTCTAAATCTATATTGATATTTTTCAATTTAAAAATTGATTTGGCTGTATCAAGATATACTCTGTTTTTAAATAATCTTATTTTAAAGTTTCCTTCTTGATATATACCTTTTATATCCATTTTACTCAAGCAACTATCTTTCTTGAGATAGAAAAAACAATTATTCCATATCAAATCACCGATAAATTCATATTTTTTAAAATCTTTTGTTTTGATACTCAGATATCCATCAATAATATCTATCGGTAAATTGTTGAAAAATGGTAATAATTTTGAGACCTTATATATATATACTTTAAATATATTATTTTTTAGAACTTTAATATTTGTTTTAAGAGTTGGTAACTCTATCGATAATCTCTTGAGATAACTTATATATATAGGTATCTTTTTATTTTTCAATAAAATCAACAATTTACCATCTGAGTCTTTAATAGTTAGTTTTTTAATATAGCTTTTCAACTCTATTTTCTTGGTTAGGATATTTGCATTACCTTTTAAATTAATATTATAAATCTTATTTTTTAATTTAAAATCATTTAATAAAAGTTGATTGTTTTTAAAAATAATTTTTCCTTGTTCAATATCAATAGGAATACTATTGATATAAATCGTATCTTTACTTAGATTGCTTTCTAAAGATATATTCACTTTACTTTCTATATTTAAAGGTATTTTGATGGATAAATCAATAGAGTGTTTTTTAGTACTTTTTAGTGGTAATTTCAAAGAATATGCTTTCAGAACCTCTTGTATAGAAGAGTTCAAAACAGATAAAATATGTAACTGTATAGATAAAATAGAATTATTATCTCCTATAATATTATCAATAGAAATTTTTGAATTATTTAAGTCGATATCTCTATATCTAGGCTTTATCATTTCAAAATATAAACTATTTTTTGTATAACTAATATCTAATCTATCTGCTTTAATCGTATCTAAACCATTTTTAAATAAAATATTAACATCATTTAAAACAGCTTTAGCATTAATATTTCCAAAATCAAATACTAAATTATCTTTTTTATCAAAAAACGCATTAATAGTAAAATATTCTAATCTATACTCTTTAGCTACTACTTTATGTACTAACCATTGATAGATTTTTTGTGGAATATTCCATGGTTTTAAAATATGTGCTATATCATTAAAGGTTCCACTTGATACTAAAATTGCTATATTATTTTTTTCTTTTAATAGATGAAAAACCCCTTTTGCATCTCTAAAAAAGAATTTACCATTCGCATCTAAAATATCTTTATTAAAATCATAAGAAATTTTACATATCATATTTAAATTTGCTTTATTTATATGCATTGCTGGAATATCAGCATATATCATATTTGATTTTTTATCTACAATTGCACTCAAAGAGTAGTCTTTGGTTTCTATATAAAATATCTTATTCATATATATAATTTTTAGATTATTATTGTTAAACTTTATATTATTTAATTCTATATAATCAAAATATTCCAATATATGTTTAACACGACTAAATGTCTTGTCTAAGTTTTTTAAAGATGGCTTAGCTTTATTTTTTGGAATTACAACTTTATTTGCTTTTAGAGTTAATTTTTTATCAAGTTTTATGTATAATCCATCAATAAAATAGTTTTTAAAATGTAAATTTTCTATACATATACCAACTTTTAACCATACAAATAGTGGGACAGTAAGGATAAATCCAATAATGAAAAAATCTTTAATAACCTCTTTGATAGCACTTTTTACATGGCTAGAAATTTTTATCTTTTCTTTCATAATCACTCTTGCTTTATATTTGGCTACACCTATTGAGAGTCAAAAAACTGTATATATTCCAAATGCAACCAATAAAGAGATTATAACACACCTGCATAAAAAAGGATATGATTTATCAATAATTGATTATTATATTTTACAATATATGGGTCAAGCATTGCCTGGTTGGGTATCTGTGGGAAAAAAAGAGACAAACAGAGTAGAGTTTTTGCACAAAATAACATCAGAATCATCACATATCAACAAAATCACTCTAATCCCTGGTGAAACGCTAGAGATATTTTTTGAAGATTTATCATACAAGTATGATTACAACAAAACAGCTCTATTTGAGAACTATTACAAATACTCACCTTACAAAGAGGCTGGAATACTACCTGATACCTACTTCGTCCCTCAAGGCATAAGAGAAAAAAACCTCATCAAATACTTAACAAGATTTGCCAACAATAGATACAAGCATATCGCTACAAAAGAGTTTAACGACTACAACACAACCAAGTTTAACCGTATATTGACTATAGCATCTATCATCCAAAAAGAGGCAGCCTCAAATCAAGAGATGCCCAAAATCGCATCAGTGATATACAACAGACTCAAAAAACGAATGAGACTTCAGATGGATGGTACGCTAAATTATGGTAAATACTCTCATATAAAAGTAACACCCAAACGCATAGATGATGATAACACCACCTATAACACTTACAAACATAAAGGTTTGCCAAAATACCCTGTTTGTAGTGTAAGTTTGAGTGCCATAAATGCTGCATTACACCCTGCTAAAACCCCATACCTATACTTTATGAGAAACAAAAAAGGCTATCATGACTTTAGTACCAACTATAAAACCCACCGAAAAAATATCAAAAAAGTAAAAAAGGATAAATAGTGAAACAGACATTAGATAGATTTATAGATGCATTAAATGAAGATAGGTTTAAAGATGCTCATGAGATTATGGAGCATACTTGGAAAAAGTACAAATCCCAAAACCACCCACTTACCAAATTACTCAAAGGTTTTATCAATGGTGCTACTGCATTTGAGCTTATCAAAAGAGGTAATAAAGATGGTGCTATAAGATTGTGGCAAGTGTATGAAAAGTACTTGCCACTAATGAGTAGTGATATAGAGGAATTTGAGAGCTTCCATAAAGCCAATAAAATACTACAAAAGCTAAAACAACAACGATTATAAAAATCATACATATTTTATCTTTTTTAGCTATAATCGCGTTTATGAAACATTTACGCGGTTATACTAGAAGCTATTTTTCATTGTCGATGATTGCAATGTACTCTACTTTGCATAAGTTGTGTCGGCTTGATAGCAACTACAAATACCATAAACTACCCTACTCACCACTACCGCAAAAGACTGCACCACCAGCAAACAAATTTTAATGATAGTTATATTATTATAGATTTACAATAGATGTATCATAGCGATACCAAACAAAACAAAATCAAATACAAAGGATAAATTATGCATATAGAAGCAGGAGTGGTACAAGGTGCCAAAATGATACTGAGTTACGCTACAGCGGCAGGTGTTGTAGGTATGGGAGCGAAACTAGCTTGGGAGAATATCAAAGAGTATGGGATAGTCTCATTTTTGATTAAATCTATCTTGGCTACAGTTATCGTATTTAGCTGTTTTGAAGTGTTGCCACACTACCCTGTGGGTGTGAGTGAAGTGCATTTGATACTTGGTACTACTATATATCTCATCTTTGGTTTAGCACCTGCTATGGTTGGCTTGGCTTTGGGGCTTTTGACTCAAGGGGTATTTTTCGCACCGTTTGATTTGCCACAATACGGTATCAATGTAACTACACTACTAGCTAGTATGCTTATACTTGACCAAGTAGCCAAAAAAGTCATATCAAAAGATACTCCATACAAAGATATCTCATACTCTCAAATGCTAAAGATGTCTATAGCTTGGGAAGGTGCGATAGTATCGTGGGTAGCATTTTGGGCGTTTTATGGACAAGGGTTTGAAGCCCAAAATATACAAAATGTATTGAGCTTTTGTGGGTCATATATGTTAGTAGTCATCATCGAGCCACTTGTAGATTTGGCAGTACTTGCAGGAGTCAAGGCACTAGATAAGGGTCAATGCAACATCTTGCTTGACAAAAGAGTCAACAACTGCAAAGCTTAAACTATGAAAAGATACAGACACTACAAAAAAGACAAAGCGATAGTTTTGTCTTGTTTTGGTTCAGTAATAGAACAACAGATGTATGAAGATCTCAAATCGGAGATTGAAGCTGAGTTTGATGGGATAGATGTGTATCTATCTTTTAGTTCGCGTATGGTGCTAAAAGATTTGCACAAAAGAGATATCCACTATCCAAACTTGCCACAACTTTTGGCTGATATAGATTTGATGGGATACAAAAACATCATCGTCTCATCTATCAACCTCTTTCCAACTGATGAACATGAATTACTGCTTCGTACAGTGGAAGGTTTTAGAGCCTTTAGCTATGCCAATATCAGAGCTACCAAAGCTATCATCTCCAAAACCAAAGAGAGTTCATTGATGCTTCAAAAGCTAGATAGTGATATTACCCAAGATGGTTGTGCCAACTTGTATGTCATACACGGAGTGCCTGTACTAGATTTGGCTGGGCTTGATGCAGTAAGCTATAGTGCTAAGTTTTTAGAACTCATCAACCCAAATAACTTTAGCTGTTCGCTTGAGGGTGCTTTCCCTTGGTATGCTACCAAAGATGCCATTATCCAAAACATAAAAGCCAAAGGCTTTACAAAGGTGCAAGTAGTACCTATGCTTTTAGTCAGTGGTAACCACTACATCAAAGATATGGTAGAGATAACTGATGAGCTATCTAATGATTTTGAAGCTTCTATAGTACCAAGCCTAAGTAAGAGTGATAGATTTAATCTCATAGAGCTTCAAACTATCAGAGATATCATCAAACAAAACATAAAAGAAGAGATTGTCAAACTTGGATGCTAAAAAACTGTATATGGTCTCACTAGGTCCTGGTGATGAGGAGCTAGTGACTCTCAAAGCAATTGATAGACTAAAACAAAGCAGTGCTATATGTGTACCTACCAAAAGTAGCGATAACACATTTGATAAATCACTAACACACAAAATCATAACCAAACTGCAACAAGCCCACAACATAGATGCAACTTTGGTGCCTTTGTATTCGCCTATGAATTATGATGCCAAAGATTGGTACAATCAAGTAGAGATTATATACCAAACACTCCAAAAGCACGATAAGGTATCGTTTGTGACACTAGGGGATGCTGGAGTGTATAGTAGTGTATATTATCTACTAGATATCATAGCTGATAAATACCCAAAGCTGTATCAAAACTGTGAAGTTGTAGCTGGTGTTACATCATTTTCTCAAGCTTCAGCAATCATCAAAAAGCCTTTGTGTGTGGGTGATAGCAGGTTTGAGATAGTACCACTACACAAAGATAATCTACCAAAGACTACTATATATATGCGTCCAAAAATCGGGCAAGATACTACTAGTATCAAAAGTAGCGGTGAGATTTATACATTTGAAAATATCAACTATGAAGCAGAGAAAATCACAAAAGGCAAGATAGATAAAGTAAGCAGATATATGACGCTGTTTATTGACTTTTTTACAAAGGATACAAATGGAGTTTAAGATTCAAGAACCACCTATCAATATAGGTGCAGATATCTCTGTCAAATCTTTTGAGATTATAGAAAAAGAGTTGCAAAACTACCCAAAAGCCAAAGAGTTTGATAGCGATGAGCTAGCTGTCATCTCAAGACTCATCCACACTACAAGCTGTTTTGAGCAAGTGTTGGAGCATATACACTTCTCACCCAATGCACTACACAAAATCAAAGAGCTACTTTTGCAAAAAGCCAAAATCATAGTAGATGTCAATATGATAAAAGTGGGACTAAGCCAATTTTACTTAGATAAGTACCAAAATGAGGTGATATGCTACATCAATGAGCCTTTTACTTATGAGTATGCCAAAGCTAATCAAACCACTAGAAGCTACGCTGCTGTTATCAAGGCTATAGAGATGCATAAAGACTCACCTATGATACTAGCTTGTGGAAATGCACCTACTTTTATATATGCGGCTATCAATACACTACTAAAACACAATGTGGATTTAAGCAAAGTGGCACTGCTACTCTTTCCTGTGGGGTTTGTCAATGTAACTGAGTCTAAAGAGTATGGCAAAAAATTTAGCCAAGCTTTTGATGTACCTAGTGTGATAATGCAAGGCAGATTTGGAAGCTCTACTATGACAGTAGCTACGCTTCACGCTATATACAAACTCATCAAAGATTATGATGGTACCACCAAATACAACGGCAAAGAGTAGAGATTATGTGTGCGTTTTATGAAAATGGTGTCGATAAAATCAAACAAGGAGATTTGGCACTATACAAAAACAAAAGAGTCAAAATCACCCAAGCCAAACATATAAAAACAAGCAAAACTATGTTTATAGAGTACAAGCTTGAAGATAAGCTTCACACTCTTAGTGTACCATACAAAACCGTAATCAAAGAGTTGGTCAAACTAAACGAAATGGGTCAAGTAACAGTAGCTGGATATGAGTGTAAACCCAAAGATTTTGATGCCAATCGTGCCATAATGCACTACAAATACCAAATATACATCTGCGATGACAAAAGATGTGCCAACGCAGCCAAAAGCGATAGAGCAAAAGAGCTTAGAGATATACTAAAGAGTATGGAGCTAAATCAAGGCAAAGATAGAATCAAAATCTCCAAAAGTAAATGTTTTGGAGCGTGTAGATATAGACAAGTAGCACAAATCAACGCCAACACCAACGCCAATGGCTTGGTAGAGAACAACGCTTTGTGGCTAAAGCATACTCATAGATTTGAGTTAGAAAAATGGAAAAAAATATTTACGCTACTAGCAAACAATGGCATACTAAAAAAGCATTTAGATAGCAAAGATTTTATAGAGATGAATGTTTATGAGTAAGTTACGCAGAGGATGCACCACAGGTGTACACGCACTACTAGCTTTCAAACTAGCACTAGATACCCTAAAAGCTACCCATACCCACTCACAAGCTATAAGCCAAAAGATGGACAATGATGACTTGGATGTAACCAAAGGGTGCGAGATAGTAGTATCACTTAGCTATGATTTGGATGATTTGAAGCTAAATAGCATACCACATAACCCATACATCATCCAAAACTTGCATCTATATGCTGGAAGCGGTGTAGGAGTGGTTACCAAAGATGGACTCAAACCTCCAAAAGGATATGGGGCTATCAACCCTACCCCACTAAATGCCATAGCCTCATACTACCAATCTCAAAATATAGACAAATCCAAACCTCTATATGCTACTATCAGTGTCATCGATGGCATCCACATAGCCACCCACACTGCCAATGCCAAAGTAGGAGTACTTGGAGGGATTTCTATCTTGGGTAGTAGTGGTTTTGTTAAGCCTGTATCCTCAGATGCATACATCCAAAGTATCCGCACTGAGATAGAGTTTGCCAAAGCCAATGGACACAAGAGCATTGTGTTGACTCTAGGCAATAGTGCATACAACATAGCCAAAAGCCAATACGACCAAGAGATGATTGTAGAGATAGGCAATTTTGTCTATGATGCTATAGAGATAGCCATACAAAATGGTATGCAAATCACACTCATAATCGGTGTGGCTAAAGCTATAAAGCTATCTCAAGGAGCCAAAAATACCCACAACCGTTTTGGAAGTATAGATTTCAAGCTACTTTCAAGCTGGGTTGAGTATGATGTGACCAATGTCAATACAGTTAAAAATGTGTGCGATATAGTGGGCAAAACCAAAGTCATAAACATAGCCAAAGCCAAAGCCAAAGCCAAGATAAAAGAGTGGTTTGGTATAGATATAAAGATACAAATTACATAAGGATAGATGATGGTTACTTTTGCTGGAAACGGTATGGGAGATTATACACTGCAAAACATATCGCTAGATTTGAAAAGTTTTGATGCCATAGTGTGCGATACCAACTTCAAAGATAATGCACCAAATATCATCAAACTAAGCTACAAAGATGCCAAAGAGTACATACTCTCTAACTACAAAGAGCAAAATATACTCTTCGTAGTAACTGGAAGCGTATTTTTCTACTCTGCTGGTATCATCATAGCCAAGATGCTACCACCAAAATATGTACAAATCATCGACAACACCTCATCCAAAGCCTATATGCAACAAAAACTGCTACTAAGCGATAGCGAGATATCTACAATCTCACTTCATGGACGAGAACGAATTGACCTTGAAGAGCTATTTGCCAAAAAACATACATTTGTATTATGCGATAACAAAACAATAGATAGATTACAACAAGCTACACACTATCTAAGCCAAGATGCTTATAGTGTGACTATTGGTTACAAGCTAGGCTATAGTGATGAGCAGATAAAAACCATAGAGCTATCACAAATAGCTACGCAGTTTGACCTCTCTCAACCTTATGTTTTGGTGCTTACAAGAGAGTTTGAGCCAACATCACCTATATGCAAAGATAGTGAGTTTGCAACCCAAAGGGGTATGATTACCAAAGAGTACAAAAGACACTTTGCTTTGCAAAATCTAGATTTGCTACCCAATATGACACTATGGGATGTAGGTAGTGGTAGTGGTAGCTGTGCTATTGAAGCTTACAAACGCTATAGAGTCAAAACTGTACTTTTTGAAAACAAACCACAACGCATAGAGTACATCAAAGAAAATCTTGCCTCGCACTATGTGTGTGATGCGTTGTTGCTTGAGGGCGATGCACAAGATATGTTTGAGCAAGTAACATCAAATCCAGATAGGATATTTGTAGGAGGCGGTGGCAAAGAGGTGATTGCAAAACTAGGCTATCTATACTCTAGACTAAATGACAATGGAGTAATATTACTCAATGCTATAACACTCAAAAACCTATCTCATATCATCACCGTGTTAAACCAAGAGGGTATTGGCTATGAAGTAATCTCATTTGCTATTACGACATACAAAGGTTCACTAGATCTCATAGAGCCACAAAGACAACTATTTCAAATCAAAATCACAAAGGAGTGCAGATGATATACTTCATAGGTGCAGGTGCAGGTGATGCGGAACTTGTAACCATCAAAGCACAAAAGATTTTACAAAAAGCCGATGTGGTGCTATATACTGGCTCACTCATACCCAAAGAGGTGCTTAGCTGGTGCAAAGATGATGCACTCATAATAGACTCTCAAAAGATGAAATACCCTGAGATTTTTGAGTTTTTGCAAACTCATAGCCAAAAGCTTACAGTCAGACTACACACAGGAGATCCATCTCTTTACTCTACTATAGCTACTCAAATAGAGTTTCTCAAATCACAAAATATCCCATACCAAGTCATACCAGGCATCACTGCTGCTTTTGGTGCGGCTGCTAGTTTGGGTATAGAATACACCATACCAGGAGTCTCACAAACTCTCATCCTCTCAAGAGTAGAGGGCAAAACACCAAATCCAGAGAGCTTGGAGCGTATATTGTCGTGCAAAAACTCATCGCTTGTATTTTATCTGTCTATCACACTCATAGACAAACTCCAAGCCAAAGCCTATGAGCTAGGATACAGTAAAGATACGCCTTGTTGGGTAGTTGAGAGAGCCACTTGGGCAGATGAGAAAGTCTATAAAGGCACACTACAAACCATAGCCAAACAGACCAAACACATCAAAGGTATAGCACTCATTATGCTAGGAGAGTTTCTCAATCAAAAACAGACCCAACAATCCCACCTATACACCAAGCCTCTACAAAAGGAGCTAAAGCCAAATGCCTAGCAAGATAGCCATCATCACCATAAACCAACCAAGCTTAGATAGTGCCACAAAACTAGCTGAAGTTTTAAGTGAGTTTGAGTTAGACATATACACCAAAGCCAACCTCAAACACAACCTAAACAACCTAAAAATTTACGATAAACTAGATGATATACTACCAACTGCTTGGCAAAAGTATGATGCAATCATTTTTCTAGTAGCCATTGGTGCAGTAGTACGCAAGATAGCACCATATTTGCAAGATAAAAGCACAGACCCAGCCATACTAGTAATCAACCTAGCACTAGATAAAATCATCCCCCTGCTAAGCGGACATCTAGGTGGAGCCAATGAGTTGGCAAACTTACTAACGCTAAGATTGCCAAATGCACAAAATTTTATCTCTACAGCCTCTGATCAGACCAACACTTTGGCATTTGATATGTGGGCAAAACAAAATGAGTGCAAGATACTCAACCTAAAATCACTAGCACACATCTCAAACCGTCTTATCAACAAACAAAACATCAATGTAGCTACATATCAAAGCATCTTTGAGAGTATCATCCCCAAAGACAACCTAACTCTCATAGACTTTGAGCAAATCGATCAAGATAGCATCATCATCTCCCCTTTGCACCACCACCCTACTAAGCTCACCCTACAACCCCCAATCTATCTAGGCATAGGGTGCAACAAAAACACCCCCAAAGAGATCATAGCTAGTAGTGTGCAAAGCTTTTTGAGTGAGTACAAACTAGATATATCACAAATCAAATCCATAGCATCATTTGAAGCAAAAAAAGATGAGCAAGGCTTGATAGAGTTTGCCAAAGAGCATAACATCCCCCTACACTTCTACACCAAAGAACAAATCAACTCCCTACCCCAAACCTTTAGCAAATCCGCATCTACCAAGTTTTTTGGACTAAAAGGCGTAGCCGAGCCTAGCTGCATACTAGCATCCAAATACAAAACTCTAATAATCCCCAAACAGATTTACCATAAAAGCGTGACTATTGCTTGTGGGGTTTGAGGTGTAAGGGTTCGCGTAGGGTGTTATCCCCTGACAACACCAATCAAATATCAATTATAGTTTTATCGTTACTAACACTTGACACTCCACATTGATAAAACAACATAGCAGATTTTTGAAGTACTTTGGCTTTGCTAATCCGAGAAAACCTAATACAGAGTATGCACAATTGCACTACACCCTTTAGGAAGAGTGCAAATTACCACTTTCCACTCTCTCAAAAATTCAGATTATTTATTCTGAGATTGACATACTCCCCATAGCTAAAGCAAGGGGATTCTAAATCCCCGTGCAATAGGTGGATGGATTAAGCTATCAACAAAGTTAGGCTACAGATGTAGCTCTTACAACTTCTCCTGCTAGAGTTGATGC
>Ga0256913_10000362_pt1 | contig 23258 bp, 15 predicted proteins | sample Axial_MatmetaG_FD_185970 | JGI IMG/M metagenome (GOLD analysis project Ga0256913, IMG submission 185970) | Deep-sea worm associated microbial mat communities from Axial Seamount, Juan de Fuca Ridge, Pacific Ocean - Axial_Mat | ecosystem: Environmental > Aquatic > Marine > Oceanic > Microbial... | reverse complement strand
ATATGTGAAGGAGATACCGTATTTTTTCGTGTTGGGGATAATAGTTTTGATTCTGTTAAATGGATTTTTGAAGGAGCGGATATAAAAGAAAGTATTCTTGAAGAACCGCAAGTGGTCTATGATTCTACCGGCATTTTTGATGTGGAAATAATAGCTTTTTCCAAATACGGAGCAGATACTTTATTAAAGAATGATCTTATAAAAGTGGCAGGAGCACCGCAAGGGGATTTTGTTTTTGAAATAAAAAGCGATACTGCGATTTTCACAAATACATTCGAGGGGGATTACTTATGGGATTTTGGCGATGATAGCATATCTACCGAAAAAAATCCTGTCCATATATATGCCGGGGATGGAACTTATGAAGTAAGATTAGTAGTAAAAAACACTTGTGATAGCAGCGTTTTAATAAAACCTATCATCATAAATACAACCAAAATTGAAAATATAACTAAAAAAGATATTTTTATTTATCCCAATCCGGTTAAAAATACTTTATTTTTAATAAAAAATTCGGGATTTGACGAAAATAGCATTATTTATGTCATTGATATTTTGGGTAATACGGTATTGAAAAAAGATTTAAGAAGATTAGATAAAAATGGAACTGCTTATCAAATAGACCTTAAACATATTGAAAAAGGAGTTTATTTTTTCAAAATAGAATTTACAGGGAATACATATATTAAAAAAATAATTATAAATTAGTTTTTAAAAGGTAAAAAAAATATTAGTTTCGCATAAAAAATTATATTTATGAATTTCAGAAAGTACTTATTGGTTTGGATGATATTGTTGATGAGCATTTCTATGTTCTCACAAATGCAAAAAGATGTTTCAAGATTATTTACAAAATCGCATCAAATTACTCATAGGGTAGAACAAGTTGCGGACGGAATAATTCCTTTGAAATTAAATAAATCTTTTTTAAATACTGTTTACAAGGAAAAAAATTATGATATTTCATTGACAGTTCCTATCAGTGATACGGAAAATGTAACTGTAGAATTGGAAAAATTCAATGTTTTAACAAAAGATTTTATACTTAGAACGTCATCAGGGGATACAATAAGAGATTTTAATCCTGGGTTGTTTTATAAAGGTTCGATTAAAGGGAGGGAAGGTTTTGCTTCTTTTAATATTTTTCAGGATCAAATTATAGGACTGATTGTTATTAAAGGGTTTGGTAATTTTAATGTTGTCAGACTTGATAATAGCGATGTAGATTATGTCGTGTACAATGATCTCAATTTTAAGGAAGAAAGGTCTTTTGAATGTCATACGCCGGATGAAGATGTTATTGAGATTGACAGAAGAAATAGATCTAAAGTGACAGTTGACCACAGATATGATACTTGTGTCAAATTTTATATTGAAGGTGATTATGCTTTGTATCAGGATAAAGGAAGTATTGAAGCAGCAGAAGAATATATCACCGGATTATTTGCCGAAGTTGCGGTTTTGTATGATAATGAATCGATAGGTATAGAAATATCTGAAATAATGGTATGGGATGAGCCTGACGGTTATGATCAGAATGACTCGGGGACGGCTTTGGATCAATTTAAAGCAAATAATCCGGATTTTAATGGGGATCTAGCCAGTTTGTATGCTCTTGGCGGAAATGGAACGGGAGGACTAGCCTGGGTAGATGTTTTATGCGTTGATGATTGGAATTATGCTTATATGAATATAGGTTCAAGTTATAATGAGGTGCCGACATATTCCTGGAGTGTGGAAGTTGTTGCACATGAAGTAGGGCATAATTTCGGTTCCAGACATACACATGCTTGTGTTTGGAATGGTAATAATACTCAGATCGATGATTGTGGTAATGAATATTATTACAATAATGGGAATACACCTGAAGGAGATGCATGTTATGATCACAATAATCCTATTTTGCCTGATGCTGGTACAATAATGAGTTATTGTCATTTAATAACCGGTATAGGGATTGATCTTGCCTTGGGTTTTGGAGAACAACCGGGTAATGTGATAAGAAGTGGATATGATGGAGCTGCCTGTTTGACGGAGTGTACAGGTGGAGCAGCATCGCCTATTGCAGATTTTGAAGCAGATCCGACAGAAGTATGTGAAGGGGATCCTGTATATTTTACAGATCTTTCTGAAAATAATCCTAATAACTGGGACTGGACTTTTGATGGAGGAGATCCGGAATATTCAGATGAAGAAGAACCTGAAGTATATTATTATTATGCAGGTGCCTATGATGTTACATTGGAAGTTTCCAATAGTGCCGGTTCGGATGAGATGACCAAGGAAGAGTATATTATTGTTTATCCGGTTGCGATACCTGATTTCACATATACGATAGTCAATGATAATGAAGTTCATTTTACAAATAATTCACAAGAAGCAACTAATTATTATTGGGATTTTGACGATGGTGATGATAGTAATGAAGAGAATCCGGTACATATATTTACAGAAGATGGTGGCTATTATGTGACTTTATATGCATCAAATGATGATTGTACGGATTATGAACAGGTTTCCCATTGGGTAGAAATAGTTACTCCACCTTCGGCGGGATTGACAATGGACCATTGGGAAGGATGTATGCCTGATACTATTCATTTTCATGATGCATCCAGTAGTAATGTTGATTCCAGGTTATGGATTTTCGAAGCGGGAAACCCGAATTCATCTACTCTTAAAAATCCGGTTGTGACTTATGATACAACGGGTTTCTTTGATGTGACCTTGCAGGTTTTCAATGCATTGTATTCAGATACCGTATATTATCATGATACTATTCATATTCATACTATTCCGGTAGCCAATTTTCTTTATACAATCAATGGCAATACGGTTCAATTTAACAATACAACATTTGACGGTGATACTTATTTCTGGAATTTCGGAGATGATTCTACGTCGGTTGACACCAATACTGTTCATACATATATCGAGGGAGGTGACTATAATGTAATGCTTGTAGCAACCAATGAATGCGGTAAAGATACCGTTATTAAGCAAATTCAGATAACAACTCAAGCTGTGGCAAATTTTACAGTTGATACTACTGTCGGATGTGCTACATTTGTAGCAAATTTCCATAGTTTATCGAACACCGATAGTATTTTATGGGTTTTTGAAGGAGGAACACCTGATTCTTCTTATGTTATCAATCCGGTAGTTAATTATTCTATTGCAGGAAAATATGATGTGACAATGTATGCAGCAAATGATTTGGGAAATGATACACTTATAATGCAGGATTATATAGAAGTTCTTGCTCAGCCCACAGGGTCATTTGTCTATGATGTCTCGGGATATACAGCTGATTTCACCCAGTCAACAGCAAATATAGATACATTTAGATGGGAATTTGGTGACGGTACTTATTCCACTGAGATTAATCCAAGTCATACATATGCAGAAGACGGGGATTATACAGTGAAGTTTATTTATTCTAATTTATGCGATACTCTTAATGATACTAAAACAGTCACAATAGCAAATCCTCCCGTAGCTAATTTTACTTTCAGTGCAACTGAGGGTTGTAAACCTCTGACTGTTCAGTTTACCAATATGTCTTCATCAAATACTGATAGCTATTTGTGGACATTTGACGGAGGAAATCCTGCGACCAGTACTGAAGAGAATCCGGTTGTGACATATGAAAATAAAGGGACCTATAACGTAGTTCTTGAAGTTACGAATGAAGTTGGAGGCAATACAAAAACAGAAGTTAATTTAATCCATGTAATCGGACCTCCGGTACCCGCATTTACGGTTACTTCTGAGGAATTGAGTTATGATTTTACTTATACTGGAGAAACTGCTACTATCGTTAAATGGAATTTTGGTGATGGAGCATCCGCTATAGGTCAAAATGTAAATCATGTATATCTCCAGGAAGGTCAATATACCTTGCAATTAATTGCGGAAAATAATTGTGGTAAAGATACATTGGAACAAGTTATAGATATTGCACTGAGACCGACTGCAGCTTTCGAGTTCAATAAGGCTGAAGGTTGTGCTCCACTGCAAGTGGAATATACAAATATGTCTTCATCTTCAGCTAATTCATTTCTGTGGCATTTTGAAGGAGGTAATCCTGAATATTCAGTAGATAAAAATCCTGCTGTTGTTTATGTTATGAGTGGTGATTTTGATGTGTCCCTTATAGCATACGGGGAAAATGGTAATGATACCTTGGTACAAGAAGATTTGATTAGCGTGGATGCCGGTCCTGTAGTTGACTATAGTTACGATATTGATGGTGCAAAAGTTTCCTTTACTGAGTTAGCATCCGATGATGCAAGCTCATTCTATTGGGATTTTGGTGATGGCAATATCAGCGAGGAAGTAAATCCCGTACATACATATGCAGCAACCGGAAATTATAAAGTGACACTTTATGCTAATAATGATTGCGGACAACAATCAATATCCAAAAATATATATGTTGTGGTTTCTGCAGTAAGCGAATTGCCGTTTACCGAGGTGAAATTGTATCCTAATCCAAACAACGGAGAGTTTATGATTGATCTTAAAGTGGAAGAACAAGGGGAGTATGACATTAAGGTGTTCAATACTGTAGGTAAATTATTTGATGTTAAGAAGAAATATCTAAAATCAGGAGAGAATAAGCTGAGATATAATTTTGACAGACTGAATAAAGGATTGTATATAATTAAAATTTCTATGGATAGCAGATCGTATAAACTCTTGTTTGACGTTCAGTAGTTATAGATATATAATATACATCAATAAAAAAGCTGCCCGGTGTTGATCTGGCAGCTTTTTTTATTGCTTATAGCCTTTGACTTTATTAATTGTTCCCTGCTCAAAATCTATTTTATAGAAAAAAGTGTTTTTTCCGTTTGTTAAGCACAAATATTCTGCCTTTAAGGCAATATTGTATATACTAGCTTGGATAGCAGCTCCATCGTTGACAGGGATTTTGTGAGATTTGCATTCAACTATCATTTCCGGTTTGCCGGATTTGTTGAAAATAAGGATATCAAACCTATAAGATTTTCTATTGATAGTTATCTGTCTTTCAACAGCGATGTGTTTCTCCGGTATTTTCAATTCTTGTAAAAGATATTGGATAAAAAGTTGGCGAACCATTTCCTCAGGTTGGAAAACAATATATTTATGACGCAAAGGATCAAAAATATAATTTTTCCCTTCTTTTTGTTTGATATTTAAGTCCTTTTTATATTTGAGAATGTTAAATCCGGACATTTAAACAATGTTTTTGCTTATAAATTCTTTTATATTTTTGACAGGATTATCAAAAAGCTGTGAAGTGTTAAAATTAACAATCTTCAGGCCGGCTTTTTTTATCTTGTCAATAGCATGCAGTTGCCAAAGTATTTTTGAGTGATCATAATAATTAAGGAGATGATCTTGTGTTATCAATATTTGTTTGTTATTTACTTCCAATATATTATCAACCAGGAGATGAAACGGAGTATCGATAATTTTCATTTCTTTAATTCCAGTGTTTTCAAGTATTTTGAGCATAACTTTATTGAGAATATCATCTAGGGCGGAAAAGATTACAATTCCTTTTGTCTGATATATTTTAATTTTATCGTTGGCAGATTGCATAAGATGAGCAATATTCCTGGCAGCATATAATCTTTCAGTATAGTTCATATCCAGTAGATTGATCATTCCCTGCTGATGAAATCCCAATAGTTCAAATTGATCCACTTTTGAGCTCGGATTAAAATCAATCAGTGCTTTATTTATTATTACGATATTTTCACTGTCATCAATAGCGACCAATATCTTCTTATTCTCGATTACTTTCAAGACATCTGCAAATTCGTCTTTATATTGATCTGCATTTTCAAAAATAACAACATCATATTTTAGAGAATTTTTATCCTCAATATTTTTCAATACATCAACTGGAATTATTTGAACAGGGAAAAAAGTACTTAGGAATTCATCGTTTTCTTCATTGATGTCATCGATTTCGATCTCAATATTGGTTTGTGAAAAAATCTTTTTGATTTGCGAGCTATTGTCTTTTATATTATTTAGTAATATTTCCCTTTTGTTTTGCCAGATTTTGGAGGATTTGATAAATTCCAGATGCTGTGTTTTGTCGTTTATTTTAGATATTTCCAGTAAATATTTTTCTATATCACTGCTTAGATAATGTTTATATTTGAATAACAGATTTTGAACAAACCAATTTTTAAAAAATATTAACCAATTCTTAGGTTGGTAAATATTTAATATTTTTATAATATATAAAGATTTACTATCAAGATTGTTTAGGAATTTGTTCCATTCGAAATTGAGCAGAAAATTATATTTTTGTCCTTCGAGTAAATTTAGATCATTGAGCAAATTCTCCAAAAAAATCAATTGCTTGTTGATCGAAAAAGAATTATCTTCCCATTGTTTGACTGCATATCCGGTATTTAGTAATTCAAAAAGAGAGCCTAATTCTTGCTGAAGAAGATTAAGTGACTCGTTTTTGATATTTCTAAAATTCATACTCTTCAGTTCTTTTTTAATAGAGCTTTGAATAATCTTTTCGAAAATCTCTGTGTCAGCGACTAATTTTTGTAAGGATGGGTATATTACATTCAAATCTGTTTCATCGGGAGATGGAATGGAATAATGGTTTTTTAACAGTATAATAGCTGCAAGATCATTGATAAGGTTTTTGTACTCTATTTGCAATTTTTGTAATGAAAGCTGATATTCTTCTTTTTTTTGTTTTATCTGTTTGTCCAATCCGAAGAAAGCTGATTGAGTCGGATCGAAATCTTCATAAATCAGATTAAATATATCGATTTGGGTTAATATATTTTCCGCGTTATTAATTATTTGCTTTATTTTATTCCATTGTATATCAAACTGAACAAAACTTTGTTCTTGTAAAAAACTCGATATATATTGTACAGCTTTCAGTGTTTGTATTCTTGAATTTTCTATCCAGGTTTTAATTCTAGTCCATGATTTTTCAGGGTTTGTACCTTGATAGGCTTTTTGGGAAAAATAGATATCAATATCATTTTTCCCTTTTGCCTGTAGGCTTACGGCAGTTTTTATATTTTCTTTTAATAATTTGTATTCATCAAGATCAAAAGTAAATTTTTCAGGTTCTATAATTTGGTTGAAGTAAATATTTTCAAAAGCTCTTTTGTCAAAGGAGTTTATAGCGAGTAAGTCGTTAAAGCTTTGATTTCCAAGTAGTTTTTTATTTAAAATATTATAGTGATTATCAAGCTTGCTTGATATCTTATCATATAAAAGCTTGTTGATTTTTAATTCCTTTCTTGTGATCTCTATTTTTTCTTCCTTGTACAGGCTTCTTAATTTAGCGATTGTTTTTTTGGATAAATAATCATTTTCATCAATATTAATACTGTATTTTATCAGATCCAATGCACCGAGATGTTTTTGAAATAAATCAGCTTTTTCTTTATCGGGAACTATAAGGAGAAGCTTTTTTCCTTGTTTCCAAAGTTTGTAAATATAATATCGCAAAAGATATGACTTACCTGATGACTTTTTACCATGCAAAACCAATAAAGGAGAGTTCTCGATTGCTTCCAGTCCTGCAGTTTGATATTTATCCAGAGTGTACATCATATATGCAAAGATAATACATTGTTTGTAATGATATTAAAAAACAAAGATGCATTTCACTTTTATAAGCAATGTTTGTTTTTTTTAATAACAAAGAAAGACGTGAATTATTACAGTCAGTGATGTAAATACGGTAAAAAAATAATTATATCCTTTATTGAGAAATTTTTAAGAAATATAAGAAAATGTAATGACAAGAAATTAAGGAGAAAAGTGTAAAAAAAATGTAATAAAAATAATCCAATATATTAATTGGATAATTTATTTTAGTAACTTTGATAAAAATAAATTTATGTCTGTACCATTAGCCGAACGAATGAGACCAAAAAATCTGGATGACTATCTCGGACAAGATCATTTGATAGGCAAAAATTCTATTTTAAGAAAAACGCTTGAAGCAGGTCATATCCCTTCAATGATATTTTGGGGTCCTCCAGGTACGGGAAAAACTACTTTAGCCAATATTATTGCAAATAAACTTGATAGGGAATTTATCCGGTTATCCGCTATTAACTCTGGAGTAAAAGATATCAGGGAAGCTATTGCGAAAGCTGAAAAAATTATTGCGGATTCAGGAAACGGACCGGTATTATTTATTGATGAAATTCACAGATTCAACAAATCACAACAAGATGCATTGCTTGGAAGTGTTGAAAGAGGAATAATGACATTGATAGGTGCTACAACTGAAAATCCGTCTTTTGAGGTTATTTCAGCTTTGTTATCCAGATGCCAAGTATTTGTTCTAAAACATTTGGAGAAAAAGCATCTTATTCAATTATTGGGAAAAGCCATTAAGGAAGATGAATTTTTATCCGGAAGAAAAATCGAATTGAAAGAAACAGAAGCTCTTTTGATGTTTTCCGGAGGAGATGCTAGAAAATTGTACAATTCACTTGAGATAGTAGTCGAAAGTCATAAGCAGGAAGAACATATTATTGTTACAAATAATTTGGTTTCAAAAAGTATTCAGAGCAATTTTGAACTATATGATAAATCAGGAGAACAGCATTATGATATTATTTCTGCATTTATAAAATCTGTCAGAGGGAGCGATCCTGATGCTGCCGTGTATTATCTAGCACGTATGATAGAAGGTGGTGAAGATCCTAAATTTATCTGTCGCAGGATGATCATTTTAGCATCTGAAGATATTGGATTGGCAAATCCTAATGCCTTGCTGATGGCTAATACTTGTTTTGATGCGGTCCACAAGATTGGATTGCCGGAAGGAAGAATTATTATGTCTCAAACAGCCATATATCTTGCTAGTAGTCCTAAAAGCAATTCCGCTTATGCTGCGATAGATAAAGCTCAGGAAATAGTAAGAAGAAATAAAAATATACCGGTGCCTATGCATTTGAGAAATGCTCCGACGAAATTGATGAAAGATATAGGTTATGGTAAGGACTATAAATATGCTCACAGTTATAAAGGTAACTTTGTAGAACAAGATTTTTTACCTGAAAAACTTAAAAATATTTCCTTGTACATGCCCCGGAACAATGATAGTGAAAACAGATTAAAAGCATGGTTAAAGAAAAAATGGAAAAATAGGTTTTAAACAAGATTGTTTATCCCGAGTTGTTCATAATTTCATCTTTTCCAATAAGACTTGAAAAAACTCAGCCATTTCATTTTAAGTACACCCCAAACAGCTTCTCCGATGATATTGCTACTCATTTTTGATATTCCTTCCACTCTGTCCGTAAATATAATTGGAACTTCTTTAAGTCTGAATCCGAGAGTATATGCTGCAAATTTCATTTCTATTTGAAAAGCATAACCGATAAAAGTGATTTTGTCGAGATCAAGGGTTTCCAAAACTTCCCTTTTATAACAGACAAAGCCTGCTGTCGGATCCTTAATATTCATCAAAGTGATAAAGCGTACATATAAAGATGCACCATAAGATAAAAATTTTCTATCCATTCCCCAATTGGCTACACCTCCACCTCTTACATATCTGGAACCTATGGCAATGTCATAAATATCATTTTCACATGCTTTTACCAGTCTGGGCAGATCCTTAGGATTATGACTGAAATCAGCATCCATTTCACATATAAATTCGTATCCTTTATCTAGACAGTATCTGAATCCGGTTATGTATGCTGTCCCAAGTCCCAATTTCCCTTCTCTTTCAATAAGATGAATATTGGGATCATCTTTTTGTATATCCTTGATAATATCACCTGTTCCGTCAGGTGATCCGTCATCTACAAATAAGATATCAAATGATTCAGGCAATTCCCTGACAGCTTTGGCGATTTTACGTACATTTTCTTTTTCATTGTACGTAGGAATAATAACAATTTTGTTAGTCAAGATCTTTAATTTTTATTTCGCGAAATTACTTAAACTTATTTATATATAAAATTTTTGAATATGATTTTTAAAATTTATCTCAATTATTAATGTTATATCCATATTATGAAGTTATCTATTCAGACGGAAAACTAAAATTTCATGTCAAAAACAGTTGATAGATGAATAGATACTTCTCATTTATTTTATGTTAATAAAAAAAATAGTATTTTCGTAAATAAAACAAATAGTTGATGGATAAATTAATAAGTAAATATATAAAACAGCTTGAAGAGGCAATTATTATATCTGATAATACAAAAATTGATTTTCATACTGAAAAAATAAATAAAGTATTTATTGCAGGTATGGGTGGAAGTGGAATAGCCGGACAATTTGCCGCAGAAATAATGAAATTATATGGAACAGTTCCTGTCATAATCTCAAATGGTTATGATATTCCCTACTGGATTGATAATAATACATTGGCGATTGTTTCCTCATATTCTGGCAATACGGAAGAAACTATTTCATCATTTGAGAAGTTGCTTGAAAAAGATTGCAAAATAGTAGTGATTAGTTCCGGAGGTAAATTGCTTGAAAATGCATTGAAACTTAATCTTGATTATATCAAATTACCTGATGACTGGCCTGCACCAAGAGCGTGTTTCGGCTATTCGTTTGTAGCACAATTGTATATACTGTTTAAATTGGAGTTGCTAAAAATAGATCTGTCAAAAGAATTGAGCGCTTCACTAGAGTTATTGGTAAGTGAGCAGGATAATATTAGATCACAAGCAAAAGAAATAGGGATAAGACTGGTTGATAAGATTCCTCTAATATATGCCGGCAATGTATTATCACCTGTCTCCACTCGCCTCAAACAGCAGCTAAATGAAAATTCGAAAACATTGGCATTTACAAATACCATTCCTGAGATGAATCATAATGAATTGGTAGGGTGGAGCAAAAAATATAGTAATCTGGCTGTCGTAATCATTAGATCTGAATTGTACAGCGAAAGGATCAATAAGCGTATTGACTTATCAAAAGAAATAATAATCAAATATGTTGATACTATGGTGGAAATTGAAGCAAAGGGAGCAAGATTACTGTTGCAGATGCTTTATCTTGTTAATCTGGTAGATTGGATATCATGGTATATTGCTTCGTCCAAAGGAATAGATGCAATGGAAATAAAGAATATTGATTATCTGAAATCTCAATTAGCAAAAATATGATGCAGGGTAAAAAAATATTTTTTGCATCTGATTTTCATTTGGGATCAGATGGTAAATTTTCCAGCAAGGAAAGAGAAAAGATCATCGTGGAGTGGTTGAGTTCTATCGAAAATAAAGCTGAAGCAATATATCTGATGGGCGATATATTCGATTATTGGTTTGAATACAAAGAAGTAGTTCCAAGAGGATTTACTCTTTTGCTTGGAAAACTGCATGATTTGAGATTGAAAGGAGTACCGGTTATCTTTTTTACGGGAAATCATGATATGTGGATTTTTGATTATTTGGAAAAAGAAATGGATATTCAGGTCAAAAGAAAACCTGTTATAGAAATTTTTAACAATAAAATATTCTTTTTAGCGCATGGAGACGGTCTGGGTAATGTACCATTGGGAGATAAATTGATGAAAATAGCTTTTTCAAATAGCTTTTTGCAATGGTTATTTGCCAGAATTCATCCCAATACAGGAATCAGAATAATGAAGTTTTTTAGTAATGTAAGCAGAAATACTCATTCTGAATATAGTGAGGAATTTATTCAGGAGAAAGAATTTTTATTGCAGTTTGCAGAAGATTATATCAAAAATGATGATTCAATTGATTATTTTGTTTTTGGTCACAGGCATATTCCTGTCAAATATCCATTGTCTAACAGTCGATCATTTATGGTTAATCTTGGAGATTGGATAGAAAATTTCACTTATGGGGAATTTGATGGTGAGCAATTTAATATCAGAAAATATGACTTTTAGATCAAATATATTACTTTTTGGTATTTTAGTATTGATGAAGGTATTGTTTTCCGGATGTAATACAACAAACCATACAATTTCCGGATCAAAAATGAATGTTACGGCTCTGGATATAGAAGTTGACAAGTTGGGCAATTATTATTTGATAGATAATGAAAACAACATTGTGAAGTATAATAAAAACAGGAAACCTGTATATTCCTATAGCAATAATCAATTTGGTAATCCTGCGATGATCGATGTAATAAATCCTCATAAGATTCTTGTGTTTTATAAGCAGCAGCAAACACTTGTTTTTCTTGATAATACATTATCCGAAATATCGATAATATCACTAAATCCGAATTCTTTTTACAGTTCCGCCGGTATGGCTAATGATGGCAATATATGGTTATTTGATTCTTATTATTACAAATTGGTAAAAATAGATATGAATGGAGTGTTGATAGATGAAAGTTTTCCTGTTGAAGAAATTGGTAGTGCTAAAATACATGATAGTAAAATTGTTGAACGTGAAAATTACGTGTTGATAGTAGATATGGATGACAATGTGTTTTTATATACCAATTTAGGATATTTTATCAGGAAAATACATTTGTCCGGTATAGTGAAACCGACTGTTTTGAATAAAAAGATATATTATTTCAATAGGATCAAAAACACATATTCTGTTTATGATTTGAAATACAAAGAAGAAGATATTATCTTTGAATTTGACAATATAAAACCTTTGCTCGTTCTATATGAGAACAACCGATTTTATGTACTTGCAGATAATAAAGTAACTGTTATTCCTCTCCGGAATGAGCTTCTGCACTGATTTTTTCGATTTCCTGTTCGATGAAATACAAGCTGGAAGGACCTTCACCTATAAGTTTGATTTTATCCAAGATATTTTGAAAAGTCGCTTCTTCTTCCCTTTGTTCTTCAACAAACCATTGCAAGAAGTTAAGGGTTTGAAAGTCATTTTCAGAAACAGCCAGTTTTACCAGATCATGGATTTTGCTAGTAATAAACTGCTCGTGTTTGAAAGTTTCCTTAAACATGCTTTGAACACTTCCGTAATCAACGGGAGGTTGCTTTAATTCCGGTACAATGGCATGTCCTCCGGTTTCATTTATATAATGAAATATTTTAAGCATGTGCATTCTTTCTTCTTCAAAATGATTATACATAAAGTGCGCACAGTTATTAAGTCCTTCACTATCACACCATGATGCCATTGCCAGATATAAATTTGATGAATAAAATTCTTCAACTATCTGGCTGTTGAGAGCATCTATCATTTTATTACTTAACATATCAATATTTTTTTACAAATGTATGAAATATTATTAATAAAATGATTAATAATTTTAATATTATAATATGTCTTCATGGAGACAGATTTGTTTTTAATAGCATTAACTTGTAAGTTTTATAATAAGATTAATACTATTATTGCAAAAAATAAAATTATGTCAATAAGTAGATCTTGTCCGATAGAATATAAAACGGTAGATAAAAATATTATACGTATTAATGCCTTTATAGTATTTTCGATGTTACTATTATTTATTATTTCATCCAACTGGATGTTTTTATTAATGATAGGAACTGACTTTTTTATAAGGGTATTTTTCGGACTTAAATATAGCCCCGTTTGTTTTTTGATAAAAAGAGTGTTGAGATTATCAGGTGTCAAACCTCATCGAATCAATGCAGGTCCAAAAACATTTGCAGCAAGAATAGGCTTAATGTTTACGGTATTGATAAGTATCTCTTTTGTTTTGGGATTTTCAACAATTACATTAATGATTTCTTTAATTTTTTTAGCAGCATCGGGAATGGAAGCATTATTTGATTTCTGTATGGCATGTAAGATATATCCATATTATAATAAACTGGTAAAATAACCGGCATTATACCGGTTCTCCCATTGCAATTGTAGCAAAACTTATTTTTATTTGCGGTATTTGATTTATCACGGAAGCGCATTCCAATAAAGTAGAACCGGTGGTTAAAACGTCATCTACGAGCAAAATATGTTTACCGGTAAATTCTTCTGCATCGGATACTTCAAAAGCGTTTTTTAGATTTTCAATACGTTGTTCACGGTTCATCTTGGTTTGGGTGGAAGTATTTTTTGTTCTAATCAGGTTATTAATAGATATGGGCTTTCCTGTACTATTTGACAACCCTTGAGCAAACATTTTGCTTTGATTGTAGCCTCTTTTGTTTTCTTTGCTTTTGTGTAATGGCACCGGTATGATAATATCTGCATTTTCCTTAATAGCATCTCCAAACCTTGTTTCACCCATAATCTCTCCAAGAATAATACCGTATTGAGGCTTGTTTTTGTATTTCAACTCTTGGATTAATCCCTGTACTATCCCTTGTTTTACAAAAAAGAATAAAGCATTACCCATTTCTATTTCTAATTTGCCCTTGAAATGAGAAATGAATTCATTATCACTGAAATTATTAAAATTTGTAAAAGGCAGTTTTGAATAACAATCAAAGCAAAAAGCATTGTGAACATCTTTTTCATTTTCATGACAAGCAATACACAAATCAGGATAAAACAGATCTGAAAAACTTTTTAGGTAATCATATAACTTTTTAAACATTTATCATTGATTTTATGTACTTGTTATCAATGCATTGTTTTCCTAAATATACTCACCGGAAGTCCACAAATATTTATTCTTTTTATCAAAATATATATCAAGTCTGCCAAGTAAAATTCCTGCCCAGCCTGCTTGAGTTACAATGACTTTTTTACCGTTTTTATTCAATACTTCATCGGGTTTTTTCATAAAAGTGTGTGTATGACCACCGATGATAAGATCGATATCCTTGGATTGTGAAGCGAGAGTAATATCTGAAACTTTATCTCCTCTATATCTGTAACCCAAATGCGATAAGCAAATAATATAATCGCATTTATGTTCATTTTTCAGCTTATTTGCCATATCATTACCAATTTCTATCGGATCCAGATATTTTGTTTCTTTATATAATTTTGCTCCTACAAGTCCGTCAAGTTCAATATTGGCACTGAATAGTCCTACTTTAATTCCGTTCGCATTAATGATCTTATATTTTTTTGTTTGTCCTTCAAGAATTGTATTGGTGAAATCATAATTTGTAGTAATGAAATCGAAATTCGCATACTTCTGAGCTTTTTTAAAACCATCCATTCCACCGTCAAAATCATGATTTCCCATAGTAGCGGCATTGTATCCCATCTCTGACATCAATTTGAATTCCAATTCACCGCCGAAGTAATTGAAATATGGCGTGCCTTGAAAAATATCACCGGCATCCAGAAGCAAAATATTGGATTCTTCTTTTTTTATTTTATTGATTAATCCTGCTCTCCTTGCGGCTCCTCCTTTATTACTATTTCTACTTTTATCTACAGGAAAAGGCTCTATTCTGCTATGCCAGTCATTGGTATGTAATATTACAAGTTTTTTTAGCTTGGAATTCAGTATGTTTTCTATTCCGTAAGCATTTGTGCCAAGAGCCATTGATGCTAAGCCTGTTGTTTTTAAGAAAATTCTACGTTTCATATTTTTTTTTTAGATTTCTAAAGCAGATTTTATCGAATCAAACAAAATTAGCAATTATCAATTTTCAATAACCCGTCCTTCAATTTTCGAGGATATGGGTTTTCCTTTTGCATTGGCTTCTTTTACTGCTTCTATCAATACATCTCTGATCAGTTTTTCTGTAATATACTGTTTTTGATCTTTAAAGAAAAAGCATTTATCTCCACCATTGGCGATATAATCCGGAAGTGCTATTGTATATTCAGCATTTAAATCAAATGGTTTTCCGTTTATTGTAATGTCAACAGCTTTATCATTTATTATTTTGTATTTTACGTTTTTGCTAATCGGCCAACCACCATATTGAGCCATACGGTCAAAAAATTGTTTTATTATAGTTCCTTTAGTTGTAATAATTGCAACAAAGTTTTGAAATGGCATTAATTCATATATTTTGCCTATTGTAACAGGGCCTTTTGTTATTTCAGGTATCCGTAATCCTCCGTAATTCTGAACGGCAAAATCTATTTTCTTTCCTGATATTTCAGTTGCTTTTTCCGCAATAACATCTGCAACCCAATTTCCCAGTGTGGATTCCGGTCTCTGTTTATTCATATATTCGGCATATCCGATAACTTCATTCATTTTGCTATCCAATTGAGCTTTGTAAGGAGCTATTATAGATTCGATCTTTTTACTCTTGGAGGCATCTAGTTTTTTATTTATTTTATAGAACTGACCGTCTGTTTTATTAACAGTGTAATAACTTTTGCAAGACGGCAGCAGGAAGCTGACAGTTATGAACAAGATTATAATGCGTTTCATTTGTTTTGTTTGTTATTAATTATTAATCAAAGTATATTTCAACTTCTTTTCTTATTGCTTTCAATGCCATTTCGACAGGATTTTTCTCATCTATAGCTTTTAAGACAATCTCTGAAAATTCATTTGGGTCGTTTGCATTTTTTGCATTGCCGGCAATGGAAATGGTTTCAATGATTTGATTCTTGCACATCTCGATAATATTCCAAAGGCTTTCCGAAACATATATCTGCTGGGTTAGATTGTGATCAAACTCTTGTTTTATGGCCAATATCAAAATGTTTTCCAATTCTTTACCTGTCATTGCTTTAGTGCGAAACCTTATCAATAAGTTTTCAGGAGCTATTCTTTCACAGAACAATGCAAGTCTTTCATATGCTTGCAATCTTAAAGGCAAAGTGGTTTTGGTAGATTCTTTTTTCAATTTCATTGATTCAAGAGTATATATCTTATTGTAATGATATTTCATCAAAACATATATTGTAAGAAAAACTATCAATGCTGGCATTGTAATCTTAATTATTTCAAGAAGTGTTTCCATAGTTGTTGTTGTTGATTGTTTAAGTATATCAATTGACAAAGGTAGCCAAAGTTATTGGTTTTTTTAATGCAGGGAAATGTTTTTTTTTAACTCAGGTAGAGTATTTTTTAAGTAAAAATATCATTTTTCACCTGAGTAGTTACTGTCTTCTTTTTAGCCCTGTTGATTTGTTCCGGATGATCTATAAAAAACAGATATAGTTACTTTAGCTCAATAACATTCATTTTTTTATAATCTACAAAATCAGAGGTTTTCAATCTGTAAACAAATATATTATTATATTTATAATTGAATAAATCAGTATGTTTTACAATTTGATTCTTATTTATAGTAATAAAGTTATATCCCTTTGTTCCTTGTCCTTTAAATGTAGCAATCCGGTTTCCTGTCAGATCGTATATACTAATGGTGTATTCTTCGTTATTTTCTAATTCAAATCCTATTTTCGTACTATTTATAAACGGATTTGGGGCGTTTTGATAAAGAGTGTAATTGTATTTTTTATTTGTGAAAACAAATTGCAATATACCCTTATTAAATTCATTACCGTAATAATATTCATTTTCCAGAGGCAAATCAACCAATTTTATAAAATCTTTTAAATCTCCGTTTGCTTTGGTTCCAAATGCTAATTTGAATAATATTTCCCCATCTTTTACACTGACACCATTTGGATTATTCCAGGTGAAAAGCAATTTGTTATTTATAATATTATAGTTGTTTTCGTTTATATGAAGAACACCCGGTTTAATTCGTTTAAAATTCAGATTTTTTAGTTCCATTGAATATTGCATTCCAAATACATTATTAAAATCTTTGGAGTAAACAGGAATTTCATAATATCTGTTTTTATTCATGTCTTTATTTTCAATCGACAATTCCAATGATTTGCTGTCTCTTGAATTCATTTCGTCTGAACTGAAATTAACGTCACCTATTTTTATACCGTAAAAATCAATATGCTTGGTGAAAAAGTCGAAATCTGAGATAGTCGCAGTTGAAGCTTTATCCACTTCTTTATAAGCTCTATCAGGTTTGGAGAAATGATAATCAGTGAGAATTGCAAGTCTCGAAACATTGGATAATGTGTCTCTTCTGCCTAAAACCAAATTAGCCAATTCTACAAGGTCATTTGCGGAAATACGTTTATCTCCATTGGCATCCGCAGCGATCAATTTGTATGGCGAATTGAAATCATATAAACCCAAAATGTATCTTTGTATCAATAAAAGATCCAAAGTGGAGATTCCGTCTCTGTAGTTGTCTTTGCTATATCCTTTTATTGTAAATTCTGAAAATGGTACGTTTTTAAATTTGTATAAACCGTTTTCACCTGTTAATGTTTCTAATTCATTATCATTAATCATTATCATCCCCTTTATAGGTTTTCCTTTTACCGTAATGACACGTCCTTCTACATCATGACTCTCATCAATCCATCCTTTTATGATGGTAATACTGTCAACGGTATAATTGTTATAATCACAGTCATTGTCAGGAATAAAATTATCCCATACATATATTGGGATCTTCATTGAGTTCTTGTAGATTACCTCTCCGTATTGATCTCTAAAGAAAACCTTTTGTGATGCAGAATTCTTTTCAGGGTGCCAGCCGTAAGCTTGTCCGTTGAGATAGCGGTCATAAGTACTTATAGCTCCTGTTTCAATATCGAAAAAATTCATTCCGTATTTTGTATATTGTTTTTCCCACTTGGCAGGATAGCTTTGCAAATCGGGAAGTACAGGTGAATAAGTGAAATACAATTGATCCGAAGGAGTGCAATTGTCATAGGATTGTAATTGAGCATTATTGAAATATCCTTCGTCAAATGATTTAGCAAGAACTTCTTCATTGATCAAAATGGTTCTTGACGGAATAAATACCGGAACAGGTGCCTCATTGTCAACTACATCAAAAAATTGTGTTGCAGCGGATATATTATTCAAATTATCTATTAATGTCCATTCCACTTTATAATTTCCTAGGGGAAGAGCATCTAAAACGGTCAATCTAGCTTCTATTGTATTGATTAATATGTCAATATTTTTATTGCCTTTTTTCCCTGTTGGCGGGACAGGTTGAAAATTGTAGGAATACTGGATAATATCACCTGAATTATAATCCGTAATTATATATTTCCATTCAAGCCCATCGGAATTGGAACAACTTTCTACCGTTGCCATCAATTCGATATCAGTACCCATACACCCCTCAGCTAAAATACAATTAAATCTTGCTCTAATCGGTACACTTGCATATTTTTTTGTTTTGTAAATATTTGATAAGTTATCATTGTGTGTTTTTTCAGTAATATAACTAATACCTGATGTATTATTTAGTCCGGTGGAAAACAAACTTTTACTGCTGAATAAAACAAAGGTAAAAAAAACAATACTATAAATAGCTATAGTTCTGCATGATGTGTTTAGACATTTCATGGGGTATTAATTTAGATTAAAAATTAATTGACATACAAATATATAATAAAAAAATCATAAATGCAATAAAATTAATGCAATAAATCAGATTAATGCATATTAAATAGATGTATTATTATAATTTAATGGTGATAAAGTAATCAAATATTAGAAATGTGATTAGTATTGATTTTGGAATTCTATATAGAAAAGTTTAGTACGATTTGAAAAAAAATGGATAGCTTGTCCTTTTGTTTTGATAGGTTATATTATGAACTTGTTCTGAATAATGCACCTTAACACAAAGAATATAAACAGTTTTTTGAAGTATTACTATTTTCTACTGCCTTTTGACACAAAAAAGATATTTGAATATTTTTAATTAAACTATTCTATTATTTTTAAAAAAGTATTACCTTAGTAAAATAGTAAAAAATGAATATGATTTCTTGGAATAAATATATGATTTTTGCCATTTTTTTTCTCCAATTTGCAATTTTTGATGCATATTCACAAATAGTCTCCGGATTTACTAAAATCAATGTTCCCGGCAATATTTCTCAAAGTATTATCTACAGTATTGCCCAGGATAGTTTTCGGAATATTTGGGCAGGTACTGAGGAAGGAGTTATTCGTTATAATTCCAAAGATATGTTTCTATACAATAAATACAAAGGTTTACCAGCTAATAGTTCGGACAGGATTTCGGTAGTTTATGTTGATAAAAAAAATAGAATATGGCTTGGTACGGAAAAAGGTATTTTGCAAAATAATCCCAGTTCAAATAGTTTTAAGGCAATTGGGACAAATGTTGATTTAGTACCTAATTTGGTGGATTGTATTATTGAGAAGAACAATAATGAATTATGGATTGGGGCATATAACGGACTCTGGAAATATGATATTGAAAATCAAAAATTAGTTAATAGGATAGCTGATATGAATGTTTTGTCTCTACAAAATGTCGATGAAGCTTTATTGGTTGGAACAAATACAGGTTTATTTTATTATGATGTTAAACGGAATGAATTGGAGAGTACTGTTGGTAATGAGGTTTTAAATACCAGGATAATAACTTGTATTGACAAAATAAATAATAAATATTATATCGGTACGATGAAAAATGGTTTATATGTAATGGGACCTGAATTAAGTAAGGTTGATGTTGTTGATTTGCCGGTATTTGATAATAAGTTTTTCAGGATAAATTCAGTAACAAAAATAGATGAGAACCTTTTCGTTGTGGGAACAGATGGGGCAGGACTCATTTATATTGATAGTATTAATAATTATTTAGGTTCAGCAGTCAATAATGTCAATGATCCAAAATCAATTTCAAGTAATGGTATTTATGATATTTTATTAAGTAAAGAAAATATTTTATGGATAGCAACATATGGGGGTGGGTTGAATTCGATAAATCTCAATAAAGAAATGTTTTTCAATATTTCTCATGAGATAAACAATGATAATAGTTTGATATATAATTTCACGAGAGCCATCCATGAAGATACTGAACACAGAATATGGTTTGGAACAAAGCAGGGATTGAGTATATGGAACAGATCTGAGGGTAAATGGATTAATTTTAAAACTATTGATAAATCGTCTAAAGCTCCTGATATAATTTTGGCATTGGAAGAAGATGGGAATTATATGTGGGCAGCTACTTATGGTAATGGTGTATATAAAATAAATAAAAAGGATTTTTCAATAATTCAATACAGTCCTCATATAAACAGTGATATAAAAATAGAATTGTCAAAAATATATTCATTATTAAAAGACAGTAACAATAATATATGGCTTGGGGGAATAGATGGGCCTCTTCACAAAATACAACCGGATGGACAAATTATTAAATATTCAGTAACTCTTGTCAAAGATATTGAAGAATTACGAAATGGTTCTATATTGGCGGTGGGAAGAATGGGAGCGTATGTTATTAAAAACGATAGCGTTTTAATTATCGACGCCTCGACACCCGGTCAGAATAATCTTGATTATACAGATATTAATTGTGCACTACAGGATTCTTGTGGAAATTTGATATTGGGTACCAATGGTAAAGGGATGGTGTTTTATGACATTGACAGTAAAGAGATAAAAAAAGTAAATATAAGCAATGGACTTCCATCGGATATAGTACAAGCTATAAAAATGATGAATGATAAGGATCTGTGGATTAGTACTACAAGAGGAATAGCACATTTGATATTAGAAGAAAATGATACTATGATTAATGTTTATAATAAGTCGGATGGTATGATCAGCAATGAGTATAATTATGGAAGTGCTGCAAAATTATCAGATGGACTGCTGATCTTTGGAGGAGTCGAAGGTGTTTCCTTATTTGATCCTGAAGAAATAAAAATTCAAAAAACAGTACCCGAGATAATTTTTGAAGATTTTAAATTGTTTAAGAAAAAAGATGACCATAAGGATAGTTTTAATGTTAGTATCAACAACATCAATGAATTGATATTGAATTTTAATGACAACTCTTTTAGTATTAAATTTGTTGGGGTTTTGCATTCTGCTCCGTCAAAAGTTCTTTATAGCTGGAAGATGGATGGATTGAATGATATTTGGAGTGATCCTACTAATGAAACTCAAATAAATTTCACTAATTTATCACCGGGTAAGTATAATTTTCATCTCAAAGCTTCAAATCGGGATGGTCTGTGGAGTAAAGATAAAATACTATCTATTTGGATAAAACCACCTTGGTGGAAAACAGGGTGGGCTTATCTTTTTTATACTATTGCCGTATTGATTGCAATAGGTGCTTTGTTCTATATGGTCAACCTATATATAACAAAAAGAAATGTCGAAGAACAGATAAGTTTCTTTAACAATATCACTCATGAATTAAAAACACCACTCACAATATTATTGTCAACTATTGATTCTATTCCTAAAAAAGCTGAATTTCCAGGTATTAAAAAAATCAAATCAACTTCGAGGCAATTAGTGAGTTTATTCGAACAATTATTGAATTTTCATCTCGTTACAGCGGGAGAACAAAATAGTGAAAATATTACAGAAATAGTACTATCCGATTATTTTAAAAAAATAATAAGCAGATTTAAACCTTTACTTGATGAAAAATTAATAAAAATTGAGATTATCAATAAAAGTGAAATTAATAATCTTCCTTTTTTTTATTATGATAAATATGTTTTAGATAAGATTGTATTTAATTTATTGTCTAATGCAATCAAATATTCTAAAGAAGGTGGAAGTATAAATATTATTCTAAATAGAAAAAATGAGTATTTGGAATTATCGGTATCTGATGATGGAATCGGTATACCAAAGGATCAGCAAAAGTATATTTTAAAAAAGTATTACAGGGGTAGAAATGCTATAAATAGTAATTTGCCAGGTACAGGATTAGGGCTTATGATTGTCAAAAATCTAGTTGAAAAAGATAAGGGATCAATAAAATTTACAAGTGTTGAAAATATAGGTTCGATATTCACGGTTAAAGTCTATGACAAGAAAAAGGAGTTTGTTAAAAGCAAAGAAATAAAAGAAGAAAAGGTACAGTTTTCAAATGTCGAATTGGAGGTGCTTACTGAGTTTAGAGAAGCTAAAATATTAATAGTTGAAGACAATAATGAATTGAGAAAAAATCTCATAGATAAGCTTGGGTTTTATTTTCAAGTTTATGATGCTGAAAACGGCAAGGCAGGATTGGATTTGGCAATGGAGGTTTTTCCAGACCTTATTATTACGGATCTTATTATGCCTGAGATGGATGGTATCGAGATGGCAAAAGCTTTGCAAGATAATATTAATCTTAATCATATTCCGATTTTTATGATGACGGTATTAAGTAGTAGAAGGCAAAAACTGGAAAGTGTGGAAAGTGGAATTTCCACATACTTGGAAAAACCTGTAGACTTTGGATATTTATTGGCGAAAATAATAAATACACTTAATTGGTCAAAAAAACTAAGGGAAAAATATCTCCATGAAGTTGATGTGGATAATGCAGTAAAATTCAGAACGAAAAAAGACGCAGAATTTATTACAAA
>Ga0256913_10000361_pt1 | contig 23299 bp, 14 predicted proteins | sample Axial_MatmetaG_FD_185970 | JGI IMG/M metagenome (GOLD analysis project Ga0256913, IMG submission 185970) | Deep-sea worm associated microbial mat communities from Axial Seamount, Juan de Fuca Ridge, Pacific Ocean - Axial_Mat | ecosystem: Environmental > Aquatic > Marine > Oceanic > Microbial... | reverse complement strand
TCAGGGTCAGAGGACGTAAAGTCACCGAATTGAACCGGAAACAGGCCGAAGTACCTGATAATTGTACTGTTATACGAAATGTTCACGGTACTGCTCCGGGAATGTGGTTTGAAAAAGAGGGAAAAATTTTCGTATCAATGCCGGGTGTTCCCTTTGAAATGAGACCTATGGTTACGGACTATATAATTCCGGAATTACGGAAAAAATTCAGCCTGCCTGCCATATATCATAAAACCGTTCTTACTCAGGGTGTTCCCGAATCGGAAATGGCTGCAATGATTGAAGAGTGGGAAAACGCTCTGCCTTCAAATGTTAAGCTTGCCTATCTGCCGCAACCCGGTATTGTCAGACTCAGGCTGACGGCGTCGGGGAATAACAGGGATGACCTGGTGACAGTTGTTGAAAAAGAAATTGTCAGACTGAAAGAGTTAATAGGTGATTATATTTTCGGGTTTGATAAAGATACACTTGAGGAGGTTGTAGGAAAAATGCTTCGTCAAAAGAAAAAAACGGTTTCCACTGCCGAAAGTTGTACGGGTGGTTACATTGCACATCTTATTACAAGTGTTGCAGGCAGTTCCGACTATTATAAAGGGTCGGTCGTTTCGTATGCCAATGAGATTAAGAGTAATATTCTTGATGTAAATGACGGAGATATTGAAAAGTTCGGTGTTGTGAGTGAACCTGTTGTAACACAGATGGCTGCAAATGTCAGAAAAAAATTCGGAACCGATTTTGCACTTGCCACATCCGGAATTGCAGGTCCTGCCGGAGGAACTGATGAAAAGCCTGTCGGTACAACCTGGATTGCAGTTGCAACTCCTGAAAAAGTAATTGCCAGGCAGTTTCACTTTGGCGAACACCGTGGCCGAAACATTCGAAGAGCAGCACTAATGGCTTTGGATATGCTTAGAAAGGAAATAGTGAATTAATTTGGAAATCAGTTTTATAAAATATTTTTCTACTTTTGAAGTTTATTCCAGTAGCCCTTTACTTTTTTAAAATAAAAGGAAATAATTGAATATGAGCGAGGAAAAAAATTCGGGAAGTGATATGGGAAAAAGTACTTCCGGCAGTATTGAGAGTAAAATTAACAACAGGAGAAAACCGAAATATACAAAGTATGTTATTATTTTCTGGTTGTTGTTCGTACTTGGGATTGCTTTTGTTGTAGGTCTTTTTGCGATGATATCATCAGGCAAGCTCGGATATATTCCTACTTTTGAAGAACTTGAAAATCCGAAGATAAATCTTGCCTCGGAGGTTTATTCGTCGGATGGTGAGGTACTTGGCAAGTTTTACATTGAAAATCGCTCGGATGTCGATTTTCGTGATATTGATACTAACCTTGTCAATGCACTTATTGCAACCGAAGATATCAGGTTTTACGACCATTCCGGTATTGATTTCAAAGCCTTGTTAAGAGCAATTAAAGGTGTGGTAACAGGGCAGTTTAGCGGCGGGGCAAGCACTATCACACAGCAATTTGCAAAGCTATTGTATCACGAAAGAGATAAATCGCAGAAATTCAAGACAATACTTCAAAAGTTGAATGAGTGGGTGATAGCTTCTAAATTGGAAAAAAGATATTCAAAGGATGAGATAATTACTATGTATCTCAATAAATTTGATTTTATTAATAATGCGGTAGGAATTAAATCGGCTGCCAAAATTTATTTTAACACAACTCCCGATTCATTGAAAATAGAAGAGTCGGCTGTTCTTGTCGGTATGCTGAAGAATCCGTCTCTGTATAATCCGGTCAGAAGGCCGGATACCGTGAAATTCAGACGAAATGTCGTAATGTCGCAGATGGTAAAATACGGTTTTCTTGACAAAGCTGTTTACGATTCCCTGAAACTGCTACCTGTTGATATGTCGAAATTCGGAAGGCAAAGTCATATTACCGGTCATGCTACCTATTTCAGGGAGTATTTGCGTGGTGTACTGAAAAAATGGTGCAGCACTCATTATAAACCCGACGGTTCAGCGTATAATCTTTATGAGGACGGATTAAAAATCTATACTACCATCAATTCAAAGATGCAGAATTATGCTGAGGAGGCAGTCAGAGAACATCTGAGTCAGGATTTGCAACCGAAATTTTTCCATCACTGGAGAGGCCATAAATATGCACCGTTTTCCTTTGAGAATAATCCCAAACAGGAGGTCAGGAAGCTTATGAATCAGGCGATGCGTCGTTCTGAAAGATATCGCAGGCTGAAAAAGAGGAATATTTCCAAAGATTCAATAAGGTTGATTTTTAACACACCGGCTCACATGAAAGTTTTTTCGTGGAACGGGGAGATTGATACTGTGATGACTCCAATGGATTCCATTCACTACTATAAGTTCTATTTACAAGCTGGATTGATGTCAATGGAGCCCCAGACGGGATATGTAAGAGCTTATGTCGGTGGTATCAATTATAAGCATTTCCAGTATGACCATGTTACACAGGCAAAACGGCAGGTAGGCTCTACCTTCAAACCGTTTCTTTATACGCTTGCTATGCAGAACGGATTATCTCCCTGTACTGAATTCCCAAACATCCAGCCAATAATTTATTTAGACAACGGTGACACCTGGGAGCCGCGTAATTCATCTGAAAAGAATAAAGGATTGGAAATCAGCCTGAAATATGCTTTGGCAACATCCAACAATTGGATCTCCGGATGGCTGATAAAACGTTTTTCGCCTCAGTCGGTTGTTAAGATAGCCCGTAAGATGGGTGTCACCAGTTTTCTTGATCCCGTTCCAGCAATCGTTCTCGGAACACCCGATATCTCACTATACGAAATGGTGGGTGCAATGAATACTTTTGCAAACAAAGGTGTTTATATCGAACCGGTATTTATTACAAAAATTGAAGATAAAAACGGCAACGTTGTTGAGACTTTTATTCCTAAACAGCAGGAAGCAATGAGTGAAGAGACAGCTTATCTTATGCTTAATTTGCTGGAAGGTGTTGTTCAATATGGTACTGGTATCAGATTAAGGCTGAAATATCATTTCAATAATCCTATTGCCGGGAAAACCGGAACCACCAACAATCAGTCGGACGGTTGGTTTATGGGAATAACCCCAAAACTGACAACAGGTATATGGGTTGGATGTGAAGACCGTGCAGCCCACTTCCGGACCATAACACTCGGACAGGGTGCTAATATGGCATTACCGATATGGGCATTGTATATGAAAAAGGTTTATGCCGATTCTACACTAAATGTACCTCAGGATATTGACTTTGAAAAACCGTTAAAACCGCTATCAGTAGAAGTTGACTGCGATAAATACGATTCAAACGGTAATAAGAAGTCAGCAGTAACAGATGATGATGAGTTTTGAAATTATCACTCTGTATGCTCCAATGCCTCATTATCTAACTTATGAATCCACTCTTTGTAATCCTTTGAGGTGACATCACTTTTCCAGTGGTTTGTAAGCATAGCTATTCCGGTAATAATTACAAAAAGTCCGATTAAAATAGCTGCATAGACCCGGATAGGAATACTGCGTTTCGATTTTTTACTCAGGCGTAATTTCAGGGTATCTGCCTCCGGACAAGCCGTAACACACGCAGCACAGGCCATACATTCGTCGGAGTGTATCCGCAGCTTTGAATGAACCTGAATATTCGACGGACAAGCCTCTGTACAGTGCTGACAATCAGTGCAGGTGTCAGGATCACGTGTTACTTTCAATGGACTGAAAATGCTGAAAAATCCGAGAAAAGCCCCGTATGGACAGAGATATCTGCACCAGAAATTTTTAATAAAAAGTGACAGAACCATCAATACTATTATAACCCCAAGTGAAAATGCGGATATGTGAACAAAAAACATTAACATTTTTACATCCGCCATTTTATTATAATCTCCATACAGAAAACCGTGCAAATCTTCCGTTGACATCGTTACTATTGCCCATACAAAGAAGAGAAGAATAAGGTATTTCAGCGATCTCAAAGGGTAATCAAGCCACTTAGGAAGAACAAAATTCCGTCCGAATATTTTTTTGCCGAGCTTATGGAGGTATTCCGACAGAAAACCTACCGGACATACCCATCCGCAAAAACCTTTTTTTAAAAGTATTGCAAAAAGACAAAAGACAAAAAACAATACCATTCCTGCGGGATGAACTGTGTTGAAGTCTCCTGTCTGAAGAAAATACTTTATCCCCATCAGCGAACTTATAGGAAGAAACCCCTCAACACCTGAGGGTCGATCAAAATAGGTTGTTTGTCCGTTGGTTTCATAATATCTTACAAAACCGTAAAATTCATATCCAATCCATAAAATGAGGATAAGGAAAGCGGTTTGAATAAGCAGGCGGATATTCTGTCCGTTATCAAACCATTGGGCTATTTTGTTTTTTTCTTTCGGTACCATACTGCTTTTTCAGGCTGACAAATATACAAAGAAACAACAAATACCATAATTATGCCCCCGCCGGTGCTTGCCATATCCCAATTAGAACCCAATAGTATTTTATAAAAGCATCGTAGATGCTGTATTGTGGTAATAGATAATTGCAATGTCAACATATATTTTATTCAATCCAACGTATTTGCAACCTTCTATTTCAACAAATTGTCTTAATTTTGCTGACTAACATTTACTTAATAAATATGAAAAAAACCTACATTATCACTTTAATTTTTGTTTTATCTCTTACTTTAGGAATTAATAAAACCATTGCTCAAAAAGAGAATATCCCTGAAAACATTTTACTATTGCCAAAGTTAACAGCTGCAGACTCAGTAGGATTGATTAATCTTCCGAAACTGACCTTGCCCGAATGGTTAAAAGGCCCTAATGCTCCTTTATTGCCGGAATCGGTTGATAATTCGCAGAATATGTACTGGCGTCCTGTATTTGCCCAGGTTGACCTTGAATGCGGGCAGGCCTCCGGAATCGGCCTCGGATATACTTATGAAATAAACAGGTTGAGAAATTTGCCTTCAGATATTGCTGACAATCAATATCCTACACATTATTGCTGGAACTGGGCAAATGGCGGCGAAGGATGGTACGGAGTTAGCTATTTTCATAGTTTTGAGATATTAAAGACAGGAGGCACACCTGATGTGAATACTTACGGTGGTATGTATGTCGGAAATGAGGATGAACGGAGTAAAATATGGATGACGGGTTATGATAAGTATTACGAAGCAATGCACAACAGAATAAACGAGCTTTACCAGATTGATGTTTCGACTGAAGAGGGAATACTGACACTTAAAAACTGGATTCATAATCATCTTGATGGTTCTGATGTCGGAGGGGTAGCTAATTTCTATGCAAATGCACCTTACGGAATGTCAACACTTCCAGGAGGCACTCCCGAAGCAGGAAAGTATGTTGTGTTGAGCTGGGCCGGTGCTAACCATGGAATGACAATATGTGCCTACCATGATTCAATACGCTGGGATTATAACAATGACGGACAATATACTAATAACATTGATATTAATAACGATGGTGTTGTAAATGTCAGAGACTGGGAAATTGGCGGTTTTAAATTTGCCAATACTTACAGCGGTGGTCCTAATTTTGGGAATGACGGCTTCAGTTATATGACTTATAAATCGTGTGCCGACCCGTCAGAAAACGGAGGAATCTGGAATAATGCCGTACATGTTATATTTGCAAAAGAGCAATGTAATCCTTTGCTTACAGCGAGGATAACACTTAAACACGAATGCAGAAATAAACTAAAAGTAAGGATGGGTTATTCAACAGATATGAGTGCAACCTCACCCGAATTTATTCTTGAATTTCCGATTTTTAACTATCAGGGAGGATGCAAATATTTACAAGGAGGAACCGACGAAGAGGATAAAACCCTTGAATTCGGCCTTGATCTGACTCCGTTTCTTAATATGCTCGGCTCCGGCACTCCGGCAAGATATTTTCTACTCGTTAATGAAGACGACCCGTCGAACCAGTATGAGGGTGAGATTGTACAGTATTCCATAATTGATTACACAAACGGTATGAATGAAATTGATTGCGGCCAGTCGAATGTTACTTTGGTTAATGGTGTAAATAAACTTTGGGTTGACCACACGGTGACCTTCGACGGAGTTGATATTGCTAATGACGAATTACCGGTGGCAACCGTTTATGAGCCGTATCAGGAACAAATTGAAGCCGGTGGAGGCTCAGCTCCATATTATTTCGATTTTAATTTGAATTTTGTGGAATCAAGTTTAACCGAAATATTCCCGATGACAAGTACCGAACAGTTGAATCCGACAAATAATAATGACGGCTATGCTTATAAAACTCTTGATTTTGATTTTCCGTTTTATGATGAGGTTTTTAACGATGTAAAGGTCAATGTTGACGGATTTATCTCTCTCGGTGATTATATCGTATGGCCCTATCAGGTTTACGACTTTTTGCTTTTTACAAAGAATAAATTCATAGCACCTTTTAAAGCCGATTTAAGAATTTATCCTTCTTCGGGCGATGGTATGTGGTATGATGCTGAGGATGGCTATGCCACTTTCAGGTGGAAAGTGTCGGTAAACGGACAGCAAAATACTTCTGAACTTAATTTTGCAGTAAGGTTGTATGAAAATGGGGATATCAAATATTATTATGGCGATGTTAACGACTATCCGAATATTGAATGGCTTTCAGGAGTATCGGCTGGAAATAATATCTACTATCAGTTTACAGGTATCAGTAATGATGCGGCAATACCGGCTAATTATGTTTGTAATCTGTCGGCTTCACATAAACCCGAAGGTTTTACTTTGTCACCAGATGGATTGTTTAGCGGTTTGCCTCAGTATGTTTATAATAATTTTGAAATAAGATACAGGGTCAGCGATTCGAGAAATATAACAGCTACAAAACCTCTATATTTTTCAACCGACGGAACAAACTATCTGGTTATTGATGATTATTCTATTAATTCCGGTGGAAACGATATTCTTGAATTCGGTGAGTCGGCTGACCTTTCCGTCACGGTCAGAAGCCTTGGCGAACAGGTTATCTCAAATGTAAATATGACCGTTTCTATTGATGATGAATATGTTAACCTTACTGATAGTACCGAGTTTCTCGGTGATTTTGAACCTTCCGAGGTGAAATCCTTCAGTGATGCTTTTTCCTTTGATGTTTCAAATGCTGTTCCCAATAATTATCAGCTTGATTTCAATACATTGACAACCGATGATGCCGGTGGCGAATGGGCAAGTCATATTTATCTGACTGCGTATGCTCCGGTAATTACTTCGGCAGGAATTACTGTTGACGACGGTGGAAATAACGGACTCGACCCCGGAGAAACTGCCGATTTGATCCTTGCTTTGCATAATTCCGGCGGAGCACAGGCCAATAATCTTAATGTCACTTTCTCATCTGACGATCCTTACGTTACGCTTAATACCAATAGTGCTGTTATCCCGTTTATTGAACCTAATTCGGGTGGGGAGGCTACTTTTAATGTTACTGTTTCCGAAGATGTTCCGGTTGGATATATTATCGGATTCGACGTTATGATTACTGCCGACAATGATTATTATGCAGAAACACAGGCTTTTGTTGTAGTCGGTTTACTGAACGAAAGTTTTGAGACAGGTGATTTTACTGCAATGCCGTGGCAACTTGGCGGCAATGCCGAATGGGTAATTGATGATAGTGAAGTTTATATGGGTAATTACAGTGCCCGTTCGGGTGATATTGAGGATAACGAATTGTCATTTATGGAAATGGAAATTTGTTTTCTTGTCAGTGGCGAAATAAGCTTTGCCCATAAAATTTCAAGCGAAGCAAATTATGATTTTCTTAAGTTTTATATTGATGGATTTGAAATGGCAGCTTGGGATGGAGAGGAACCCTGGTCGGAATCTACATTTAATATTACTTCAGGAGTTCATACACTGAGATGGGCTTATGAGAAAGATTATTCCGTCAGCAACGGCAACGATTGTGGATGGGTTGATTATATTTCGCTTCCTCCTTTCGGGGATTCCGACCCTCAAATTGTGTATTCCCCTGAAATAATTGTTGACTCCTTGTTAACAGGCGATATAGGTTACGACACCATTACTATTTCAAATGTCGGAAGCGGCCCGGTTGTTTATTCAATAGAAATTGCCGATTCATTAGGAAACCCTGTTGAATGGATTTCACTGAATCAAATGGCGGGAGGAATGAATTCAGGTGTTACCGATACGATAACATCCTTGATAAATACAAACGGACTTGAACAGGGCGATTATTATGCGAAAATTACCATTTTGGACCATTTGAGTAATGAATATGAAATTGATGTTTTTCTGAATGTTGATTTGGGAATAGGTATTGATGAGATACGGGAATTCTCTTTCAGTTGTTATCCGAATCCGTTTAACGGGTCTACAACTTTTAGTTTTTATCTCGAAGAGCCTGCAAAAACAGACATTGCTATTTATGACAATAAAGGCAGTTTTGTGAAAAAACTTGTCAATGCAGAAAATTTGGACAGTGGTAATCATACTGTCAGTTGGGACGCTACGGATTATTCGAGTAATAACGTTAAGCCCGGATTATATTTTTATCAATTAATTTCGGGAAATAATATTCACACCGGGAAAATAATTGTTTTGAAATAAAAGGTACTATTGAGTGTGCTGTTGAATAAGGTTAAAAAACATTGACACAGTCTTTTATTACTCTGTTTTTTGTTTCTTTGCTAACTTCTCCGCCTCTATCTCCAATGCTTCATCAAAGGTCATATAATATTGTTTTGCAATGGAATCCGTTTTGGCATACAGGCTGCTTTCGTTCAGTATTTTTTCTTTTTGATTCCGGATCGCTTTATGTTTTGAAAAAAGAACGGGATACTCACTATTAAAAATATAATCGGCTTCAATCCTCACCATTTCATCAATGGAAATATTTTTAACTTTTGCTTTTTCTTTAACCGATTTTAACCATTCAGGAGTTTTGCGTATTTTTTCGGCATAATAATCCGACCCTTTCAAAATCATAAAATCTTCTTTATCTGTTATCCTGAATATATAATCGGCATCTTTCCTGAGTTTTTCTCCAAGGGTTATATTTTCCTGTTTAGCTTTTTCGATTATAACATCAAACCATTTGCTGTCGTTACATATACCGTCAATTTTTGAATATAACTTATCATATTTCGATGTCGGTGCATATAGTCTGTAGGCTTTGTCAAGAAAAGTCCAGTCGAATTTATAAAGAAAGCGTTTAGTGACCATTAGAAAAATAACATCCTGCTTATCAATCTGCTTTTTAAGGTCAAGGTCTGACGTTCTGGTTGTTTTAGTGTATGTTTCGGGATAGACCAAAGAATTAAAATACCAAAATGCTTCGTTCTTAAACAGATGTTTCGGGATGCCTGTGTTAAAGATATTCCAGTAATAGCTATCTGCAATTGTCAAAACCATCGGCCTCTCTTTTTTAGGATTCTTTTCAAAACGATAGACCGGATAAGCAAGTTTTTGTTTTTCAGGCAGACGCCACATCAGGTTCAAAGCGGTAGCGGCATCATAATCGGGACGTCGTGCATGTTGTTCTATTTCAAGAGAGTCAATATAAACATCGGGCATATCTATCTGGCGCAGGTTTTCGATATAACGAATGAGCGAGTCAGCTGCAAACGACATCCCGTAAATGCTCCAGTGAATTCCGTATTGAGGATATATCGGGTATTCAGTATTGCCTTTCAGTTGATGAAAATATTTTTCAAAGTCGAGATACCTGATACCGTATTGATTGGCCTTCTCCAGATAAACCTCGGTATTTGTTACGGGTTTTTGAAGTTTAAGATAGTGATTTGGAATATATTCCGGGCATACAGAGGCTTTTCCGGGCTCGAAAACAAGAATAAGGTCGATATTTTTTTCTTTTTTGAGGTATTCCTGAAGAAATTTCAATTTTCTGATTTTGCTGTCTATTATTTCTTCGCCGACATAATCGCCTCCAATATATTCTCTTATATAGTCGTACTCAATAAGTTGGTCTTCTTTGCAAATGACCACACCCTCTGCGTGCGGAACCCGGTAGAAGCTGTAATCAATCTGGTTTGTCAATCGTACCAAAAAATCCCGAAATCCGATATGGTCTTCAATATAATTGTTGAATTTCGATTGAAATTCTCCTGAATACCAACCTTTCCAGGTTAATTCGGGCTTTTTGGCCAAAACAAAACTACCGTCAAGCTTTCTGACTTTTACAAAAGAAAACTCCTTCTGAATGCCGGATAAAACCAACATTGCAAGCATTAGTATTATCAATATTTTTTCCGTCAGTTTCATCAAAATCTAAAATAGATAAACGGATTAAAACCCGATGAAGTGATATATCCGAGACTTATTATAAAAAGCATTACCGATATCATAAAAAATATAATTAGTGTTCCGCTTTGTTTGTTTTTTTCAAATACTTTCATTTGCCACTTTTCTATTTTTCTGAAACCACCAAAGAAGGAAAATAAAAAGGCGGCAGCCATTATAAACCAAAATTTGTCGTTGAAATGATGTCCGTCATACGTAAAATTACCACTGAACATATTATGCAGATAATCGCCTGCCTGCCCCATACTTTCAACTCTGAAAAGCACCCATCCTATTAGTGTAATAAAAAATGTTATGGCAATACTGGGTACTTTACCAATTTTCTCATAAAACTTCAGTAAAAACAGTTTGTCGGCAACGAGAAACATACCATGAAAAGCACCCCAAATCACAAAATTCCAGGCTGCACCATGCCACAATCCTGAGATAAGAAATACAACCCAAAGATTGAAATAGAGTCGCATTGTTGAAACACGGTTTCCTCCAAGAGGAATGTAAAGATAATCGCGCATCCATCTGCCAAGTGTAATGTGCCAGCGTCTCCAAAATTCGGTGATATTTCTGCTTATGTAGGGATTGTTGAAGTTCTCAGGAAAATCGAAACCAATCATCCTGCCGATACCTATAGCCATATCTGAATAGCCCGAAAAGTCGAAATAGATTTGAAAGGCATAAGCTATAATGCCGATCCAGGCGGTCAGAGTGTTGTATTCAACCTGCTCAAGTCCGAATATTATATCAACCTGCTCCCCTAGAATATTTGCAATCAAGACTTTTTTTGCCAGCCCGATTGTAAATCTGAAGAATCCTGTCAGTCGGTTGTTGTTGTTCTCGTTCCAGCTGCGATCTTCAATCTGATTTGCAATTTCGTTAAACCGTACAATTGGCCCTGCAATAAGTTGAGGAAACATTAGAATATAAAGAGCAAAGTCGGCAGGCTTTTTCAAAGGATGATATACTCCTCTATAGACGTCGATGGCATAGGTCATCTTCTGGAAGGTGAAAAATGAAATTCCAATGGGTAAAGCAACAACAGTCCATTTTATATGCTCCATTCCAATACCTGTAAGTATCTCATTGATGTTTTCAACAAAAAAATTGGCATATTTAAAATAGGCAAGCAAACCGACATTTAACAAAACGGAAATCCCGGTTAAAAGTTTTTTCTTCTTTCCCGATGACTGGTTCATAATCTTTACAAGGTAAAAATCAACGATGATGGAACCGAGTACTATAAAAATAAAATCGGGTGCTCCCCAGGCATAAAAGAATATGCTGGCAAGCAAAGCAAACGGATTTTTCAGATTCTTCCCGATAATAAAATATATTATCAGAAATGCAGGTAAAAAATACAATAGGAATATGCTGCTGCTGAATACCATAAACTATTTTGACGGAGTGTTATACTTAAATGTGAACGGTTGCAAAAGTATTGTTCTTTTTGGTTTTAAACAAATGATGGTTTACTTTTGAAGTAAGATGAAACCGTCATTAACAAAAATCAGATATTGTCTCTTCCGGCATTACTGTTTTAAGTCAACAAAATATAAAAATCATTATTAATATAATTTTACAAAGCAAGGCTTTGCCTGAACAATTCAATACCATTTACATATTTTGAACTTTTAGTCATTCTGAATGGAAAGGAATTTGTAATCAGGCTTGCATTATTATCATCTTCATAACCGTATTTTAGCTCTACTATTACTGAGCTATTGTCCGATTCCATTCTTGAAAAAGAGTTAAAGGTACGATCAACGTGAATATATTTCAATTGATGATCAATGGTTGTTCGGAATAATTTATCGAATGATTGAAAATATTTTCTCGAATATCTGTTTATTAATACCGGCTCAACCGTGAAGAGCTCTTCCCTCACCCAATCAGGTAACTCCGATTTATCGAAAATAATTTTTAGGGTTTTTTGATTAAAACCTTTGTCGAGAGTAAAGTTTGCAAGTGGAAATGAAAGTTTGGTTCCGGTAGCACCCGATTTTAATTTAAACTCAAGTACCGGTTTAATAATTTCACCGAAAAGTTCTTCGTACCACCTGATTCTGATTTTTTTTCGTGTGCTTTTGCCGACCACATTATCCAAAAAAAAGGTTAGCTTTGGTGTATCGAGGTAGATATTATTGATAAACCTTTGGTGAAAAATCTCGGTAAATCGTGCAGGATTGTGCTTAATAATTATTTCAGCCCTTTGCGGAGAAAAGTTCTGCAACAAAAACTTACGCTCGTACCTGCTGTTTTTTACGGTTGATAATTCCGACATTGCTCAGCTATTAATAAGTCTTGTTGTCAATAAAAGAGATGGAAACCGATTCGTCAAATTTTTGCAACTCCTGCTTACACGATTGTAGTTTTTCGGTTTTGTCGATATCAACAAGGAATGAAGCCTCTATAAGATTTTTATTTTCGTCGAAGCGTTTCAGTTCGGCTGCTTTAAAATATTTTTTAATAACGGCTGCTATATCGTTAAGCTGCAATTTAACAGGTGTATCGCTTGAAATATTCAGAAACAGGTTTTGTTTTGTATTTTTTCCGCGTATTAGGTATCTGACCCAAAGTATTATCATCATTACTATAAAAGCTGCTACGACAATAAACCTTTGGTTGGCACCCAATCCCAAACCTATTGAAATTGCAAAGAAAAGATAGGCAAGCTCTTCGGGTTCTTTAATTGCTGCCCTGAATCTTACAATTGACAATGCACCGACAAGTCCTAACGACAGAGCAAGTGATGATTTTACAATCGAAATGATAAGCATTGTCGTGAAAGATATCAACAGAAAATTATAGGCAAATAATTTACGGTTCGACAGACTGTTGGCGCATTTTGAATATGTAAATTCAAGGATTAGCGACAATACGACTATCAATAATGAGTTTATGAGAAAATCGGGAAGTGATATCTGCGCACTTTCTGTGATCATAAACTTTTGAAATAGACTCCATTTATCTTGCATAACTATTTATTTTTAATATTTAAAACCGGCAAAATTATACTAAAACGCATAAACTTTATAAAAAATAAGTAAAAAAACCTTTTTGTAAATTAGTTAAGTGTACAGATATAATTTGATTATTTTGCTCAATATCAGTTTATTTTTTATAAAACATATCGGCAACTTTTTTCTTTGTACCGCTAACTAATGTATCGTTTAATATTAATTGTGACTTCTCTTCAATTAGATGTAATTTATTGTTATTGTGATGTTTCAATGAATGTGTTATGATTGTTGCTGCACCGAATTCAGGCTTCTTACGGAATGCCGTCAGGCCGTAACTGCAATCATAAATCGAAGAGTTAAAAACCGTGACGACCGACATATCCTTTGATGCTATTCCTATGTTACAATTTGAGATATCAGAATTTTTTACAGTAAGATGCGAATTCTCGCCTCCACTGATTCCCTTGTCATTAGCTCCTGAAATTGTTGATGAGTCTATCAAAATTTCACTTCCCGAAAAATCAATCGCATCATTTAAAATATTTGTGAATGTGATGCTTACAGCCTTTCCGGTGCAGAAGTCGGAGTCGAAAGCGTCGGAAAAAATATTATCGAACCGACAGTTGTGTACATAAAAATCGGAACGAACAATATTAAGAGCATCTTCACAATTATTATTTATAATTTTAGTATTTGCAATATCGACATCCGATTCATAGAAAGTTATGCCGCCGGTCAACATCCAGCCTTTATAATTTAAGGTGTTTAAGTTATCAAATATCGCATAATTGATTTTTGACCTTTCAGCTGCTTGCAGGACTGTAAATCCATTAGCCGAACCATCTGATGACGAAATTGTTACCGGATTATTTTTAGTACCTTGAATAAAGACCGGAGAGTAAGATATTAGAAAAGCACTGTCGATAAAATTGATTTTTGTTCCTTTCTTGAATGTTACTTTATACCCTTTAGGAATAATAATTGGTTTGCTGATGACTCGTTCTCCCGAAAAAGAAATATTGTTTCCATCCATTGTGAGGAAAGGAGAGTTTTCATCAATAGTATATTTTTTTATGAGTTCCTGACGTGGAGTCCCGGCTTTGGGATAGTGCCAGGGATATATGGGGCTAACATAAATATCATCTTCATTTTCAATTAGATAGAAAAGAAATACAGCATTTGTATCTGTTGGTATTGTATAGGCTTTTTGCGAAAAAACATAACAAGGCACTTCAATTTTAGGGTCTGTTCTAAAAAAAGAGGTTATTCTTTTGGCTTTTCTCCCTGTTCCCAGAAGTATAACAGGCCTGCTGTAAAAATTGTATATATCAATGTATGCCGTATCGTCAGAGATAAATGAAGTATAGGTTTTAACATAACGGTTTGGGGGTATTACAGTTTGTGTAGTGTCAATTTCGGCATTATCAAGAGTGCTTTTTTTAAAGATTTTTTCGTAGGAAGCTGTATTTTGCAATTTATTTTTAAGTTTATTAAGAGAGTTTCTGATCTTTTTTGCATCGTCAAGTAAAAAAGTAGAATCAAAATCATAACCCTTGAATTCTTTCGCTATCTCAGATTCATAAAGATTGATTTCATTTTTATATTTGTTCAGGAGGTTTTCTATAAAACTCTTTTTTGAGTATTTTTCAAGATAATGCAAATATTTTTTGTTAAAAACAGAATCTGTAAAAGGAAAAAATGGGAAACGCTCACTATTACTTTTCGTTTTGGTTTCGTTAAAAATACCTAAAGCGGGTACTTTAAATGGGTCGTAAGGCCCTTCTCCTGCATAGCAGTCGAATATGACAGGCTCAAGTTGTGATAAAACGGGGTCGTAATAATAACGCCGGTTGTGCCAGGCAATGGAATGGTAGCTTTTTGTTACATCCATTAATGCATAATACTTTGCAAACTTATCAATATTAAATAATTTGGAAACACCGGTTTTGAAATATGAATATTGCCAAACTATATTTTGTGCTATCTCAAACTCCTTTTTCAGTGTGGGGTTGGTCATTGTCCGGTTTGTTTTAAAAGGCAAGATCTCGGCAGCAGCATATACCGGCATTTTCTTATAGACTCCTGTCCGGCTTATTCTTATCAACTCCCAGAATCCATCTTCGTCAAGTTTTAATATAGGCCCCTCTCTCCTTTTTCTCGACTCTACAAGCTGCTTGTCGAAGTGTTCCTCATAAGCATAAATACCCAGACTTTTATTGTTAAGATAAACGGGTATAAAGCCATATCTCGTAGTTAGCAAATCCTCATCTTCAAATAGTTTATGTGCGAGCCATTCATTAACGAAGAAGCGTGTTGCCGGAGTTTGGATCGAAAACGTTTTCATCCCTCTCCACGAATATTTTTTACTGAGCTTTATACGGAATGACCATTTTATTCCTTCAAGATGATCAAGCCAGTCGCCTTTCAGCCTTACTTTTGCTTTCATCATATTGTCACCCGAAAATACTATTGCCCTGACCCAGTCATCATCCGTTGATTCAAGTACACCGTTTTCAAACGCTCTGTTGCGAATTTTATATAGCTTTTTCATATAGACACTGTCAATAAAAATCTTTAACGGTTCGTCGAAACTAAATTCAGGATAATCAATAGTTCTTCTTTTTATTATAGTATAATCATCAATATAAACAGGTTTTTTTGAAGTGTTCCAGAAATAGATTTCCATATTTCTGCCTCTCATTTTTTCAGGAATCTGAAATTCAATGGCAAAATGCTTCCAACCGGCTGAATCGACCTCAAAGTATTTTTTTTGGGTATTATAGAAGAATTTAGAATCCTTGTCTGTTGCTACCAAAATAGCTCCGTTACCTCCATCAGGTATATATTCCCATGCATCAATGAAATAGAAATCACCTGGCTTGGCATTTTTAATAATATCAGAGAATCCGAATTCTTTTTCAAGTTTCATAGAGTATTTTCCTGATCTTGCATACTTATCACTTCTTAACGCTCCATCCTGAAAAGTGTATGAAGGGTTTCCTCTTTCGGTAAAATATTTACCATCCGCAGAAAGAGTTTCCATATCGCATATCACCGGTTTATCATAATTTGTGTTTTGGTTATTACAACCGGTTGATAATAATAATGTTAGAAGAGAAAAAATTATAAAAACAGTATTTAATATTTTGTTTGTCATATCGGCGGCAAAGTTAATGAAATATATAAAAAAAAAATACCTTTTAAATTATGATTACATTAATTATTATACATTTGCACAATTTTTTAATCTAATAGTATAATGGCTGATAATTTAGTAATCGTCGAGTCGCCTGCCAAGGCCAAAACAATTGAGAAGTTTTTGGGAAAGAATTTTATTGTGAAATCAAGTTTCGGACATATCCGCGACCTTTCTCCCAAAGATTTAAGCGTGGATGTTGAACACGACTTCAAACCGCAATACGAAATTCCTGCTGACAAGAAAAAAACCGTGACCGAGCTTAAAAAGCTTGCTAAAAAAGCGAAGATAGTATGGCTTGCAACTGATGAGGACCGTGAAGGAGAGGCTATCTCATGGCATCTTGCGGAGTCTTTAGGCTTAGATGAAAGTAAAACAAAAAGAATTGTTTTTCACGAAATTACAAAATCAGCGATCCTTGAGGCTGTTGAGAATCCGCGAGGAATTGATTATCATCTGGTAGATGCACAACAGGCTCGCCGTGTGCTTGACAGGCTTGTAGGGTTTGAACTGTCACCGGTTCTGTGGAAAAAAGTTAAACCTGCTCTTTCAGCCGGTAGGGTTCAGTCGGTTGCCGTGCGCCTGATAGTTGAAAGAGAAGAAGATATTAAAAAATTTAAACCCGAATCCTCTTACAGAGTGACAGCCGTTTTTGAGATAAAGAAAGACGGTAGTATTTCAAGTGTTGAAGCCGAACTTCAAAATAGATTCAAAACAAAAGAAGAGGCGATTGTCTTTTTGAATAAATGTCTTCCTGCAGAATATATTATAGAATCCGTTGAGAAAAAGCCTGCAAAGAAGTCGCCGGCTCCTCCATTTACAACATCAACACTTCAGCAGGAGGCAAGCCGTAAACTCGGTTTCTCCGTATCTAAAACAATGGTTATTGCCCAGCAACTTTATGAATCGGGGAAAATTACATATATGAGAACCGATTCTGTCAATCTCTCAAATCTTGCTATCGGCATGGCTAAAAAGGTTATTACCGATACCTTTGGTGAAAAGTTTGTAAAGATAAGAAAATATAAAACCAAATCAAAGTCGGCACAGGAAGCACACGAAGCCATCAGGCCTACTTATCTCGACAATCAGACAATCTCGGGTGATAATTCCCAACAAAGACTTTACGAATTAATTTGGAAAAGAACAATTGCTTCACAAATGAGCGATGCTCAACTTGAGAAGACTACAATTAAAATCGGCATATCCACAGCAGATGAAAAGTTTATTGCCAGAGGCGAAGTGATTATCTTTGACGGATTCCTGAAGGTTTATATGGAATCTACAGATGATGAGAACTCAACAGCGACACAAAAAGGAGTGTTGCCTCCTTTGAATGTCGGTGAAAAACTTGCTGCCAAAGAGATATATGCAATACAGCGCTTTACGCAATCGCCTCCAAGATATACTGAAGCAAGTCTTGTGAAAAAGCTTGAAGAACTTGGAATAGGAAGACCTTCAACTTACGCACCGACAATTTCAACAATTCAGAAAAGAGGGTATGTCGAAAAAACTGATAAACAGGGAACTGAACGTAAATTCGATTTTATCTCTCTTTTGAATGGGAAAATAAAAGAAGAGGTTAAAGAAGAAAAAACGGGTTACGAAAAAGCAAAATTATTTCCAACGGATATCGGAACGATAGTAAATAACTTTTTGGTTGAGTATTTTGATAAAATATTGAATTATAATTTTACGGCTGAAGTTGAAAAAGAGTTTGACGCAATTGCCGAAGGACGGAAAGCCTGGAACGAGATGATTAAAGATTTTTATGGCCCGTTCCACGAAAATGTAGAAGAAACCCTAGTAAAATCCAAAAAGCAAAGTGGCGAAAGATTGCTTGGACAAGACCCTGAAACAGGAAAGAACATTTTTGCTAAAATAGGCAGATACGGACCGATTGTTCAAATTGGAGAATCGAATGATGAGGAAAAACCAAGATTTGCAGGCCTTAAGAAAGGAAGAAGCATTGAAGAGGTTACCCTTGATGAGGCACTTGATATGTTCAAACTTCCCCGCACAATTGGTAAATATGAGGATGAAGAGATGATAGTTGCTATCGGAAAATTTGGTCCTTATGTAAGGCATGCCGGAAAATTTTATGCACTGGGAAAAACAGATGATCCGATAACCGTAACTTCTGATAGGGCGGTGGAGATTATTGAGGCAAAACGTAAAGCCGATAAAGAAAAAACGATAAAAGAGTTTAAGGAAGACCCTTCATTGAAGATCCTAAACGGAAGATACGGAGCTTATATTACCAAGGATAAAAAGAACTACAGAATATCTAAAGGTAAGAATCCTAAGGAGTTAACTCTTGAAGAGTGTCTTGAAATTATTGAAAAGTCACCTAAAAAATCTGTCGGGAGTAAAAGGAAAAGGAAGTAGTTAATATCCCAACAAATGAGGACTCTCGTCAAAGTCGGAGATCGAAAGAAAATGCAACCTGATTTCTTTCGGTATATTACCATCACCCTACTTTTTCAGCCTCTCCACATAACATTTCCTGCAAAGCGGCACATAGGAATCGGTTTCGCCAAGCAATACAAGATTGTCATCCTCAACAAGACGGTATGAATACTGGGCAAGATTGCCGCACTGCATACAGATGGCATGAACTTTTGTGACATATTCGGCTGTTGCCATCAGCGAAGGTATCGGGCCGAACGGCTTACCGAGATAATCCATATCAAGTCCGGCAACAATAACTCTGATACCCTCATTTGCAAGCAGGTTACAGACACTTGCAAGCTCTTTATCAAAAAACTGGGCTTCGTCAATACCAATAACATCAACATCCGACACAAGAAGCAGTATCTGTGAAGCCGTTTGAACCGGTGTTGACTTTATTGACGACTTGTCGTGCGACACAACATCTTCCTCATCATAACGAACGTCAATGGCCGGTTTGAATATTTCAACTTTCTGCTTTGCTATTTTTGCACGATTCAACCTTCGGATTAACTCTTCTGTCTTCCCCGAAAACATAGAACCGCATATAACTTCTACCCAGCCGTTGCGTTTTTGATGCCCGTTTGTATTTTCCAGAAATATTGAGTCTGTCATTGATAAAAAATATCTAATTTAGTCGCTCGTAAAGCGTACAAAAATATTAAAATTATGAATAAAGAAATAATTATTAATGAAGCAATTAGTATAGAAGCTCAAATAAGAAGATTAATTGAAGGTTTTGGCGAAGCTCCTGACAAAATCTCACAAATTGATGTTGACCTAGCTTTGGGAAAGATAAGAAAACTTTATGATATATTATTGCAACCGAAAATTACTACGGTTGTTGAAGATAAACCGGAAGAGGAAGTTGTTATTGAGATTGAAGAGCCCGAACCTGTGAATGAAGATCAAAATATACAGGCAGAAATAGAACAACCTGCTGAATCTGAAGAAAAACCCATTCAGCAAACAAAAGTTGATGATCCTGCACCAGAGGTGCTATTTGAAACAAAAGATCAACCTGAAGGCAAACTTAAAGAATCCGTTTCTACCGGTGTAACTATGGACCTTTTCGGTGAGACCGTTGCCGATACACTGACTAACGGATCAACAAAAACCCTTGCCGATACCATTTCCGAAAATATTGAAAAGGAGAGTGTAGCTGATGTTATTCATAAAACGTCAATTGATAATATTAAAACCTCAATAGGGATTAACGAAAAATTCTTTTTTATTAATGAGCTGTTCGACGGTAATATGAAAGATTACAATGAAGCTATTGAAAAACTTAACGTTTTTACCGGAAAAGATGAAGCAATTGCATATTTCAACGGATTAAAAGATAAATATCAGTGGAAAGAAGAAAATGAGGCTTTTGGGCAACTGAAGGAACTGGTTGGAAGGCGGTACTATGACTAAGTGTATTGTTTAAATCATCTTTCCTTTTAAGTTTGTATGGCGGATACATAGATGATATAAATATGTTTTGGCGGAATTTTGGTCAGCTTGTCCTGAACTTGTCGAAGGAAAGCACCAAAATCGTGACAAAACAATTACAAAAAGAAAAAGTATGTCAAAGCTTTATCTCATACCCACACCAATCGGAAACCTTGAGGATATAACCCTCAGGGCTATTCGTATTTTAAAGGAGGCTGACCTTATCCTTGCCGAAGACACGAGAACCACCGGTATCCTTTTGAAGTATTACGAAATTAACACTCCGATGAAACCGCACCATCAGTTTAATGAGCATAAAACAATTTCCGTCTTTGTAAACAGGTTGTCGGCAGGCGAAAATATTGCTCTCGTAACCGATGCCGGCACTCCCGGGATTTCCGACCCCGGATTTCTCCTTGTCAGGGAGTGTATTAAAAACTATATCGCTGTCGAAACCCTGCCCGGAGCAACCGCCTTTGTCCCCGCCCTCGTAAACTCGGGTTTGCCTTGCGACAGATTTGTATTTGAAGGATTTCTGCCACATAAAAAGGGACGTAAAACAAAACTCGAAAGTCTTAAAGAGCAGACTTACACAATGGTTTTTTACGAATCTCCTTTCAGACTTGTAAAAACTTTGCAGCAGTTTGCCGGCCATTTCGGAGAAGACAGAAAAGCCTCGGTTTCAAGAGAGTTAACTAAGATTTATGAAGAAACAGTACGTGGAACTTTGGCAGAACTGATAACCCATTTTTCGGATAAAAAACCAAAAGGCGAAATTGTTATTGTTGTTGAAGGGAAATAGAAAAATTTGAATTTTATACAATTTGTCGTACACCCGTTGCCATAGGCAAAATATATTATTGCCGGGGACGTAAGTCTCCGGCAATCTGAATTAGCTATTACCATAATATCATCCTTTTTCTACCTTTGCACTTTTTTCTATATTTTTGAAAGTAGTTATAACATAAGAATTTGATGAGCCGGATTAATGAAAGTATTGAGAAGCTGAAAATTTGCATTATTATTCCAACTTATAATAATGCAACGACTTTGAAAAAAGTTATTGAAGATGTTTCTCAATATTCCAACAATATCATTGTTGTGAACGACGGCTCAACCGATGATACCCTTGAAATACTTTCAGAACTCTCGTATATTGATGTCATCTCTTATGAAAATAATGTCGGGAAAGGGTTTGCTTTAAGGAAAGGTTTTCAATATGCAACTGAAAAAGGGTATAAATACGCCATAACCATTGATGCCGACGGACAGCATTATGCCGATGATATACCTTTGTTTGTAGATAAAATAGAAAAAGAGAAGGATGCTGTAATTATAGGGGCAAGGAATATGACCGGAGACGGAATTCCCGGGAAAAGCAGCTTCGGTCATAGGTTTTCAAATTTTTGGTTTCGGGTCGAAACGGGAATAAAGCACCCTGATACACAGTCGGGTTTCAGACTTTATCCTTTAGACAGGATTAAAGAGCTGAAATGGTTTACAAAAAAATATGAGTTTGAGATTGAGGTTATCGTAAGGCTGGCCTGGAAGGGTGTAAAAATAACTTATGTGCCTATAAAGGTTTACTACGCACCCAAAGAGGAGAGAATTTCACACTTTCGTCCTTTCGTTGATTTTACAAGAATCAGTATTTTGAATACTCTGTTTGTTATTTTCACCTTTTTGTATATCAAGCCGCGTGATTTCACAAAAAAAGCTTTCAGCAAATCCGTTAAGCAGCATTTTTATGAACAAATAAATAACCCCCGCTATTCAAATCTAAACCTTGCCCTGTCGGTAGCATTCGGTATTTTTATGGGAATTATCCCGATCTGGGGCTATCAGCTTGTTTCTGCAATTTTTTTAGCCTATTTATTTAAACTGAATAAAACCATTGTTATTATTAGTGCAAATATCAGTTTGCCACCATTGATTCCTTTTATTTTGTTTGCCTCGGTTAAAACAGGTGAACTTGTTCTGGATGTTAATACAGGACTGAATTTCCATTCAGAGTTTACTTTCGAAGTAATAAAATCGTTATTAAAGGTTTATGTAACCGGCAGCATTGTGCTTGCGATAATAATGTCACTCATTGCCGGTTTTTCATCCTGGTTGCTTCTGACGATATTCAGGAAGAAGGATTAGTTGTGCAGATAATATTGGATACCCACATTAAAAGTGTTCAATGCCATACTGACACCTGCTGCAAACAATAAAATTAAAATCAGTTTTTTCATAATGGTTGTTTTTGAAAGTGAATAAATGATGAATTCTGCTGATCAAATTTTAGGGTTTAATAACAAACGATAAAAATATTGAAAAATTGAAGTAATTATTACCGGAAATGTTAAAGACTTTAAGAAAAGTGAAATTGGAGTATTTACCCCTGAAAGTTTTGTGAAGTTAATAAATACATAGTGAGCCTGCCACGCCGCATAAACTGACGGGAGAGCCCCTAGAATCCGGTTTTGGGTTAAGGTTATGATGCCGGTATGGGAATAGGGTTAAGGTAAGGCTGGCCGGCGCGCAATCTGCGGATGACTGCTTTGTACTATCGCAAGGAAAAATAGAATTGCTATTCGTGAAGCACCTGAGTCATCAGGAGATTGGGCTGCTCCTCCATGTTAATTAGTGTAATAATTATTCCCCTCAGTATTTATGAAATTTTAAAAAAATCGGATTATTCGCCTGAAATAATTAAAAATGGGGGTTTTAGACGTACTGCCGTTAGTATTTATATGATTTTCAGGGTATGAAATGAACCTTGGTTTTGAGAGGCGCAGATTCACGGAGATTATGCCGAAAAAAACAGGAGAAAAATTTCATTTTTTAAGAATTTTTGTATATTTGCCCTGTCCAAAACAGAAGCTTTTGACTGCAAAACCGGAAATATGGCTGAGTAACGAGGTTCACAAAGGAACTTATTTTGCAAGATTT
>Ga0256913_10000360_pt1 | contig 23324 bp, 20 predicted proteins | sample Axial_MatmetaG_FD_185970 | JGI IMG/M metagenome (GOLD analysis project Ga0256913, IMG submission 185970) | Deep-sea worm associated microbial mat communities from Axial Seamount, Juan de Fuca Ridge, Pacific Ocean - Axial_Mat | ecosystem: Environmental > Aquatic > Marine > Oceanic > Microbial... | reverse complement strand
TGGCGCCACCAATATGTTCACGGGTATATGGGATGCAAAGGTTGATAGAGCGCATCTCTTAACACTAACGGGTCAGGTAAAAACTCAGGTATTGGGAACAGGGGCTTTTCAAGAAATCGATTTGCTAAAAGCCTTTCAGACAGTGGCCGGATTCTACCATGCCGTACAAAAAGAAAGCAAACATGCCATCATAAAAAGAGAAAACAGCTCATCTATTTGTACTCATAAAAATTAGATTATCATGGTTGTGCAATTTATGAACCTGTTAATACAATAATTATCAAAACAGTTTTCTCCTTAATATTTGGTTTATACGATAAAGTTGCGTATTATACAATTTAAAAGAAAATATGAAAAATATATTAACAGTCGGAGTGATTGGAATATCATTAAAAGAGAATGAAAAACGAGTAGCAATTCATCCAGATCATATAAAACATATCCCTCACAATTATAGAAAATACATAACATTTGAAATAGGATATGGATTAAGATTTGGGATGGATGATGACACCATATCTAAATTGACATCGGGGCGAGTTGCTTCACGAAAAGAAATCCTAAACAATTATGATTGTGTGCTTATGCCTAAACCTTTAGTTGAAGATTTAGCTCAAGTTCATAAAGGTGCAATTGTTTGGGGTTGGCCACATTGTGTGCAGCAAAAAGAGATTACTCAAATCTCCATTGAAAGAAAATTAACCCTTATTGCATGGGAACAAATGTTTAAATGGAGTAGAACGGGTGATAAAAACATGCATATTTTTTATAAAAATAATGAAATTGCAGGCTACGCCGGTGTAAACCATGCCTTAAATCTGATTGGTGTTATAGGAAACTATGGGAAACCACGAAAAGCAGTGATATTTAGCTTTGGATCTGTAAGTCGCGGCGCCGTCTATGCCTTACAAGGCCAGGGAGCAACTGACATTACCGTCTATACCCGTCGAAAGCCAACAGATGTGGGGGTTCAATTGCCAACAGTCGTATTTAAACAAATGATTACTGACGAATCAGGAAACCTGCTGTCCGTTGAGCCTGATGGTAGTAAACGCCCATTTTCGGAAGTGTTATCAGATGTGCAAATAATTGTTAATGGCACACTTCAAGATATTGAGCATCCATTGATGTTCGTTCCAAAAGATAATGCTGATAAATTAATGGATGGCACACTTATTATTGACATCAGCTGTGACGAAGGAATGGGTTTTTGGTGTGCTAAACCTACAACATTTGAAAATCCGATGATTCATGTCGATGGTAAATTTTATTATTCCGTTGACCACAGCCCAAGTTATTATTGGGATTCTGCTTCATGGGATATTTCTGAAGCCGTATTGCCTTTTCTCCCAATAATTATGAATGGACAAAAAACGTGGGAAAAAGATAAAACTATTTCAAAATCCATAGAAATACAAAATGGAATCATTAAAAATCAGAAAATTATTTCATTCCAAAAACGCAGCAAAGAATATCCCTATAAATATCTTTAGGAGTGGCCGAGAAATAAGTTGGTCAGAATAAACGAAGTTGTTTTATATAATAAAGAGGCGAAAAACACATGCTATATCAAGAATGGAAAGAACGATTGTTGATTCGTTCAAAAAATGACTGGAAGAGCCTGTCCTCAAATATACCAAGCGGTCTCAATAAATTCTACACCAAAGGAACACCCTTGCAAAGCAAAAATCATGTACCTTTGCCGAGTGCGAAAAATATTAATCATCAGGTTTAGCTCCATTGGAGATATTGTACTGACTAGCCCCTTATTACGTGCTATCAAGACTCAAAAACCCCAAATTGAAGTGCATTATCTTACTAAGGCAAACCATGCCCCTGTCTTGGAACACAATCCTTATATCGATCGCTTGATTCTTTTTCAAGATGATTTACTGACTACCGTGAGAACCTTGGTTCACGAAAAGTACGACTATATCATTGACTTACACAAAAACTTGAGGACTTATCGCATTAAAAAAGCCATAAATATTTCCTCCACTTCCTTTGAAAAACTCAACTGGGAAAAATGGTTGCTGGTGAAATTTAAAATAAATAACCTGCCATCACTACATATTGTCCAACGCTATTTCGACACCCTGAAAAAAATAGGCATCCATGATGATGGAAAAGGATTGGAATACTATAATGGCTTGGAAGATGTGATGAATATCCCGGGTTTACCCAACGATATATCTCCTAACTATGCCTGCATCGTTATTGGTGGCACCTATTTCACCAAACAAATACCCCACGAAAAACTATTGGAGCTCATCGAAATCATCCCCATCCCTGTACTCCTACTGGGAGGCCCCGATGATAAAACCATTGCAGACAAGGTAATGATGCAATCACCGAAAAAAGTGTATTCGGCTGTAAGCCTCAGCAATATTAATGAGAGTGCTGAGATACTACGCCGGTGTAAATTTGTAATAAGTGGCGATACCGGCCTAATGCATATTGCCGCTGCATACCAAAAAACCATCTTTTCCGTCTGGGGGAATACCGTGCCTGAATTCGGTATGTATCCTTATATGCCAGAACATCCGGAACGCTCCATCATCATCCAAAACAAAGATGTCAACTGTCGCCCTTGCAGTAAATTAGGCCATGCCACCTGCCCCAAAAATCACTTTAAATGCATGTTGGATCTGGATTTCAAAGCCCTGAAAGATTATGTAAAAACACTAAGCCAACAGGCTTGAAAATAGTCTGATACAATGAAAGCTGCAGGAGTAAAAGAAATAAAAGCAGAGCTGAAAACTCGCTCATCCAAAGAGCTAGAAGAGCTATGCCTTCAATTATCGCGTTTTAAAAAAGAAAACAAGGAACTTCTCACTTACTTATTATTCGAATCCTCCGATGAAGCTCATTATATCAAAAATGTCAAAATGGAAGTGGATGGGCAATTTGAACAAATCAATACCCAAAGCTATTATTTTATCAAAAAAAGTGTCCGCAAAATTTTACGAAATATCAAAAAATATATCCGCTACTCCAAAAAGAAGGAGACAGAAGTAGAGCTGCTCCTCTATTTTTGCCGGAAATTAAAAACATTCTCTCCCTCTATCCAAAATAATACCGTGCTATTCAATATCTACTCCCGCGAGTTGGAAGGCGTAAAAAAGAAAATAAATAACCTCCACGAAGACTTACAATACGATTATGGTATAGAAATAGAATCAATGGAATAAGATTTTAATGATTATAAATAAGCCTTAAATTAACATTTCTCCTATTTAAATCACATTTACAATAAGCCAAAGTGCTATCTTTGTGCGTATAAAGCATAAAAACTCCAAAATAATGTATAAAAAATTACTCTTAGCATTCGTAGCCATTTTGGCTATCACTGCTGTTTCGCAAGCCAAAACCATTGAAAAGACCTATTTTTACAATGATTTTCAAATCAATCAAAGTGGTGAATATTCCACCATCATGGCTTCCAAAGCCCTAAATACTGCTCACATTGGCCAGCCCATGCTGCCTTGGTTTGCATCCAAAATACTTCTGCCTCCCGGAGAAGAGATAGCCAGCGTAGAGTTTATTGGTCAGGACATCCAAAAAATCTATGGCAGCTACCAACTCATGCCCATGCAATATTCACAACCTATCAGCAAAGGAGCCAGTGGTATCTTTGCCAAAGATCAGTCAGTATATGAGTCCGATGCTCCCTATCCCCTACAAAATACCAATCAGGGACGCACCGATTTTTGGGGTGGCCACAGCATAGGAATGATTAATTATACCCCCATCATCTATCATCCCAAAAGTGGAGAAATATCTTTTTATCGTCAGGTGACTTTGGTAATCCATACCAAAACAACTGCCCGTGCCCAAAATGCATTAAAATTAATAAGCCCTCAAAAACAACTCAACAAAGAAATAACAGCCTTTGTGGAAAACCCCAAAGCACTAAAAGGCTACCCCATTGCCAGTAGTAAGAACGATGATTATGAGATGCTCATCGTGACCACCAGCCAGTTTGCATCCAGTTTCGATACCTTGGTGAAACATTATCTAATCAGAGGAATACGCGCCCAGGTAAAAACAAAAAGTGATATTATAAGCGAAATGAGCGGTCAAGATACTCAAGAGAAAATCCGTAATTATATCATTCAAGAGTATACTAGTCATGGAATTATGTATGTGATGCTTGGTGGCGACGTAGATCAAATCCCTTATCGTGGATTTTACTGTCAGGTGCAGTCTTCCTCAGTATATGAGGATAGTGACATCCCCTCTGACTTGTATTACTCAGCTCTCGACGGCACTTGGAACGATGATGGTGATAGTAAATGGGGCGAGATAGGAGAAGACGACTTACTCCCTGAAGTGGCCGTGGCTCGCTTTTCTTTCTCCAATGCTACCGAATTGGCCAGCATGCTACATAAAACCATCACCTATCAAACAGCTCCTGTAACCGGAAACCTGGGTCATCCCATGCTAGCCGGAGAGAATCTTTATAACAACCCTCAAACTTGGGGTTCCGATTATCTGGAACTCCTGATTGGCTATCACGATGATAATGGTTACGAAACTACCGGAATTCCAGAAGACAATACCTTCACCAAGCTCTATGAAAAAAACTCCAATTGGAGTGCTTCACAGCTAATTGCCGAGATAAATTCGGGTAAAAACTTCCTACATCATGTGGGTCATGCCAATGTCGATAACGTGATGAAGCTAAGCACATCAGACATCACCAACAGTAATTTCTCAGGTGCTAATGGCGTGGATCATCAATATACTAATGTATACACCCACGGCTGCATCTGCGGCTCCTTCGACAATAGCGATTGTATTGCCGAATATATGGTGAAGATAGACAATTTCGCTGCTTCTTTTGTGGGAAACTCTCGCTACGGATGGTTTAATGAAGGCCAAACAGAAGGCCCTTCAGCCCATATTCACCGTGAATTTGTGAATGCCTTATATACCGACTCCTTAGATAGAATTGGCGCTACTCATATGAAATCCAAATACGAAACCGCCCCTTGGGTCAATGCCTCGGGACAGTGGGAAGAAGGTGCTTTGCGTTGGTGTTTCTACGATTGTAATGTGCTGGGCGACCCTGCCATGTCACTCTGGACTGCCGAGCCTTGGAATATTGATGTTACTTATCCCTCAGCAGTAGCCATAGGCCAAACCGATTGTAGCGTAAATATCTCCTCTGCCGGAAACCCTGTGAAAGGATTAAATGCTGCAATTATTTTAGATGGTGTGTTATATGGTACTGCTTCCTCCGATGCCAACGGCGACTGCCAAATTATTTTCGATCCTATATTTACTGCTCCTGCAACAGCCAAACTCTATGTTTCAGGCTTCAATTGCACTCCTCATGAATACGATATTCAAATTATTCCGGCTGAAGGTGCTTATATCATCATGAATACTTGTCAGGTTGATGATGCAAACGGAAACAACAACCAAATGCTGGATTATGACGAAGCTGTCAACCTAAGCATGACTTTGGAAAATGTAGGTTCTGCCTTAGCAACGGATGTAAACGCACACTTAAGCTGCGACAATCCCGAAATCACCATAACCAATGCCGATGCCACATTTGGTAATATTGATGGCAATAACACCATCAGCCTAGATGATGCCTTTGGCCTTCAGGTTTCCGATGCCATTGCAAATGCTACAAACTGTAATTTTACTTTGACCATCAACAGCAGTAATAAAGATCAATGGGAGACCAATTTTAACTTAGTAGCACTGGCTCCTGTAATCCAACTCATCTCTTTTAATGTAGATGATGCAGCAGGAAATGATAATGGCAGATTAGACCCTGGAGAGACAGCTATTTTTATTGTTAATTTTTCAAATATTGGAGCAAGTACTTCCCCCGAAATATTAGCAAATTTAACAACTGCCAGCAATTTTATCAGCATCAATAATCCAAATCAAACATCTGTGGCTTTAGCTCCCAATGATGAAACAAATTTAAGCTTTGAGCTGGTAGTAGACGCCAACGCCGAATTGGGCGATATAGCAGACATCACTCTGAACCTAGCTGCCGGAAACTACACCACTTTTATGAACTACCTACTGCCCATTGGCCTTCAAGTGGAAGATTGGGAAACAGGTGGTTTTAGTCAGTATGAATGGAACACCGGCAACTCCCCTTGGATCATCACTACCAGCAATCCTTACGAAGGAACTTACTGCGCACAATCAGGAACTATCAGCGACGGACAAAGTAGTGAATTGGATATCAACCTGAGTGTGGTAAACAATGATAGCATCAGCTTTTATTATAAAGTTTCATCCGAAGAAAACTATGACTTCTTGAAGTTTAATATCGACGAGAACGAGATAAATAAATGGTCGGGCGAACAAGGATGGAATAGAGCTGTTTTTGCAGTGAATTCAGGAGAACATAATTTCTCATGGGTATACGAGAAAGACGGTTCGGTAAGCAATGGACAGGATTTGGCCTGGGTTGATTATATCGTTTTCCCCGCCGCCGGTACCTATAGCCAAATCCATAAGCTATCCGGACAAACAGAACTCAAATTCTATCCAAATCCTGCCACAGAAAAAGCTTGTTTATGTTTCACCAATGAAAAAACACAGTCGTTGAAAATTCAAGTCATCGACCAAAATGGAAAAATTGTATCCCGATTACCTGAACACACTTATGCTAAAGGCGAACAAAAAATTTGGTTCGACTTGAACAATCAAACAGCCGGAAGCTATACCATACTTATCTCATCAAAAGATACTGCTTCCTCTATAGTTTTTATTAAATTATAAGACCTATGAAAAGCATTAACCCTTTTAACAATCAGCTTATTAAGGAATATCCTGAGATGAGCACTGAAAAAGTAGAATCAAGCATAGAAAAAGCTCATACAGAGTGGCAACATTGGAAAACAACTTCTTTCAACATGCGCTCTCGCCTAATGTTACAATTGGCCAACGAGCTCAGGACGTATAAAGAAAAATATGCCGCTATCGTCACTGATGAAATGGGGAAACCCATAGGGGAAAGCTTAGCAGAAGTGGAGAAATCAGCTTGGGTTTGTGAGTATTACGCCCAAGAAGCACCACGGATGTTACAGGACGAGCAGATAATCTCCGATGCGACCAACAGCTTTGTAAACTTTGAATCTCTAGGAGTCGTTCTGGCTGTTATGCCCTGGAACTTCCCTTTTTGGCAAGTATTTCGCTTTGCAGCACCGGCTATCATGGCTGGAAATGTGGCAGTGTTAAAGCATGCCAGTAATGTTATGGGATGTGCCAAAGCCATAGAGACGGTCATCAGAAATGCCGGTTTTCCGGCTGCTGTCTTTACCAATCTGAACATTGGAAGCAAGCAAGTAGAAGCCGTCATCCAAAATCCTAAGGTAAAAGCAGTAACGCTCACCGGTAGCGAATATGCAGGGAGTAAAGTAGCTCTGGCTGCCGGAAAAGAGATAAAAAAATCGGTCTTGGAACTGGGTGGTGCCGATGCTTATATCGTGATGGAAGATGCCAATTTGGAGGAGGCTGCCTATTGGGCGGTATTCTCCAGAATGCTCAATAATGGTCAAAGCTGTATTGCAGCAAAAAGATTTATTGTTCAACGCTCCGTATTAGAGCAGTTTCTGCATCTGATAGAAAAAGAACTGGAAAAATGGACGATCGGCAATCCACAATTAGAAGAAACAAAAGTAGGCCCTTTGGCCAGACGAGATCTGCTGATCGACTTACAAGAACAAATAAAAGATGCCAAGAAAAAAGGAGCAAAAATTCTCAGAGGAGGAAAAGCGATAAAAGGCGTAGGCTTCTTTTTTGAACCAACCATCATCACTGATATCACCCCTGAGATGCGTATTTATCATGAGGAGACCTTTGGACCTGTCTTCTCTGTTTTTACCGTTAAAAATCAAGAAGAAGCCATTGCCATTGCCAATGATAGTGACTTTGGTTTAGGCGGAAGCATCTGGACTAATAATCATGAAAGAGGCTTGATGATGGCCAGAAGGATAGAGAGCGGCGCCGTATTTGTTAATGGCATGACCAAATCCGACCCTCGTCTGCCTTTTGGTGGCATCAAAAAGTCGGGCTTCGGCCGTGAGCTATCTCATTATGGCATCAAAGAGTTTGTAAATATGAAAACTATTTGGGTGAAATAGACATCTTCCATCAATTTACTCTTTAATACCTCCTCACACTAAAACGAGAGATGGCAGCATCAATTTCTATAACTACCTTTTGATCGGAGTTTTTATAATTACTACTGACATAGTCACCATCAGCATCTTTAGCAAAACCTTGTAAATCCAAGTCTACCAAGAAGGAATCAGAGGAAATCCGGCATCCGGCACCTTCAGGAATTTCTATTTTAATAGAGGCAGCTGCAGCATCCATCTTGATATGTGTCTCCTTTTGTAATTCGCCAAGCTTTATCTTAATAGAGGAAGCTCCCCCATCAATATCAATATTACTCACTTTAAACCTCTGAAAATTACCACGAAAATCAGCCGCCCCCATATTAAAATGTAAATCCCAGTCTATTTTAGGGTTGAGCTTCACATGAGCCCGATTCCTATTCGTACCACTTTTCACACTAGCGTCATCCATATTGATAAAGATATCAGCTTGATCGCCATTAGTAACCATATTGCTATTATATGGCCCAATATTACTGTAAGCTTCAAAGGAAATTAAATGGTCATTAACAGGATCATCAATCCTAAACTTCCCCGCTGCTACGTCCATCTCTAACTTAGCCTTGGTAATCTTACTATCTAATTCTTCATCAAATTTAAAGGTATAATAAGTATCTTCTTCAGACACTATGCTGTCATTTTCATCATCGTCAAAGTTGCTACGGGAATTAAAATGAACATTCCCATGTCTAAAACCATGAAAACCATTATTTTCCCACCAAAAATCTTTTTCTGTCGTAGAAGCATAAAACAAGGCAAAAACAGCTATCAATAGGCTTCCCACTGTTTTATAAACAGATTTTATTGGCAGTACAGATATTCCCCAGCCTACCAGAAGCAATGGCCAAAGATCCACAAAAGCGCCAAAACTAAAATCAATAACTTCTAAATTATCCAATATGAAAAGCGAACCAATGGCTACCAAAAGAACGCCCCAAAATATATTTCTATTTTCCATGATGATGTTTTTTTATTTCTTTTTCTCGTAATTAATTTTCACTATTGCCAAGCCTGCAATAATCAATGCCACCGGCCATAAATATTCCCACCTTAACCAGGGCAAAAAGTCATCTGCCAAAAAAAACAAACCTACAAATATCAGTATGCTTCCCCCTACTAAATTACCATTCTTTTTACGTTTTAGAGTCTGCTTATCTACTTCTACATATTCCTCAGATTCAGCATGAAATTCAGTCTCTGAAGCTCCATTTTCATCATAAGTGGTGGAATTTGTTTGATTCTGATCCTTTTGAAAATGAATTTTATGCTTATTAAGTGGAATAAATATCCACATCAATAAGTAAATCAGGACGCCTCCACCACCGGTGAAAGCCAACACTACAAATAGTATTCTAAAAATAACCGGATCGGTATCAAAATAATCACCTAATCCACCGGCAACACCACCAATTACCTTTTCATCTACACTCCGTCTTAGTTTCTTAGTCTCCATTCTTTATCTATTTTTAATTTGCAGTTTTGACGGCATTTTGAGAATCTGGTTACAATTATCCTTAAATTAGTCTTTGGAGCAATCATTGGCTTGAAACATTGGCGAAATTTATTAATTTTACATTTTCAAATTTAAAACACACACAATATGTCAGGACATAATAAATGGTCAAAGATAAAGAGGAAAAAAGGCGCTGCGGATGCCAAACGTTCTAAGATGTTTAGTAAGATTATCAAAGATATTACTATCGCAGTTAAAGAAGGTGGGAATGATCCTGATAGTAATCCAAGATTGCGATTGGCTATTACCAATGCCAAAGGGGTAAGTATGCCCAAAGACAATATCTTACGTGCCATCAAAAAAGGAGAAGACAAAGACTCTACTAATTACGAAGAACTGAGCTATGAAGGATATGCTCCTCATGGAATTGCTGTCTTTCTTGAATGCACCACTGACAATACAGCCAGAACGGTAGCCAATGTACGTGCTATTTTTAATAAGTATAACGGAAGTCTCGGTAAAAATGGTTCCTTAAGCTTTATTTTCGACAGAAAAGGCATCTTTGAATTTGAACTGGGTGACCGCGATATGGATGAGATAGAACTGGAACTCATTGATGCAGGGGCAGAGGATATAGAGTTGGAAGACGGACAAGTTACCATTACCACAGCTATGGAAGACTTTGGTATCATGATTAAGAAACTTGAAGAGATGAACATAGAGCCGGAGTCTGCTGATTTACAAAGAATTCCAGTCACCACTGAATCTTTGGACGTGGAAACAGCGAAAAAAGTTATGCGTATGATTGATGCTTTTGATGAGGACGAAGACATAGCTGCCGTTTATCACAATATGGAAATGACCCCCGAATTAGAAGAAGCTTTAGCAGAGGAATAGTACAAAACTCGGCAGTATGGCTCTCAATTATATTTGGATTTTCTTCTTTTTATCTGCCTTTGTCATCGCCTTTATCAGATTGGTTTTCTTTGGTGATACGGAGATTTTTACAAGCATCATGCAAAGTACTTTCGCCAATGCCAAGACGGGTTTCGATCTCAGCTTAGGTCTTACCGGAGTCATGACATTGTGGCTTGGCCTTATGAAAGTAGGCGAAAAAGGAGGAATGGTAGCCATACTTTCTCGTATTGTGGGACCTTTTTTTAAAAAACTGTTTCCCGAAATACCGGAAAACCACCCCGTCAATGGGAGCATTATGATGAATTTGGCTGCCAATATGTTGGGCCTCGATAATGCTGCCACTCCCATGGGTTTAAAAGCAATGGGACAGCTACAAGAGCTGAACCCTAAAAAAGATACTGCATCTAACTCCATGATTATGTTTTTGGTGCTTAACACCTCGGGGCTTACCCTAATCCCCATCAGCGTGATGGTATATAGAGCGCAGCTGGGAGCCAACGATCCTTCAGATATTTTCTTACCCATTCTTTTGGCCACTTTCTTTAGTACGCTGGCAGGTATTATTGCCGTGAGTATTTATCAAAAAATCAATCTCTTTAATAAGGTCATCCTTACATATATGGGAGGCTTATCATTGGTGATAACCGGAATTATATACAGTTTTATGCAGATACCGCAAGAATTAGTGAGTACCTATTCCTCTCTGTTTGCAAATGTGATACTCTTCTCTATCATCATATTATTCATCAGCTTAGCGGTATTTAAAAAAGTTAATGTTTACGATACTTTTATCGAAGGTGCCAAGGAGGGTTTTAATATCGCCATCAAGATTATTCCATTCTTGATTGCCATATTGGTCAGCATAGGCGTATTTCGTGAAAGTGGCGCCATGGACTATATCGTCAATGGTATTGCCTGGTTGGTAGAACAAGCAGGATTAAATACAGATTTTGTTCCGGCCTTACCCACTGCTTTTATGAAACCCTTGACAGGTGGTGGCGCTAGAGGAGTCATGATAGAAACCATGAAACATTATGGCGTTGATTCCTTTGCGGGACGCCTAGCTTGTACCTTTCAGGGAGCAACAGATACAACCTTTTATATCATAGCGGTATATTTTGGCTCTGTCTCTATCAAAAAAACTCGATATGCCATTACAGCAGGACTTATTGCTGATTTCGCCGGTATTATCGCTGCTATTTTTATTGCCTATTTATTCTTTTAGTGAATAATCTTGAGTCAACATACTGGAACAAGCTCTATCAAAGTGGTGAAACAGGCTGGGATATTGGCTATGCCTCTCACCCTATCATAGAGTATTTCGAGCAAGTAAACAATAAAGGCCTAAAAATTCTTATTCCGGGAGCAGGCAATGCGTAGGAGGCTGAAGACTTGTGGAAAATTAATCGGCCTTCTGTTCAACCATCATTTCCCCTTCACCGGATCTCCCTTTGGAGAGACTCCTCAAGAATATGCCCACCTATTTAAGACCTATTTTCGCTTTAAAAAATTTGACGTGGCTTATAACTCCATCAAACATCGAAAACATCGCGAACATTTCCTGATTCTTGAAAAAATCTGACAAGCAAGTTCTCCATTTTTCAATACTTCATTAATTACGTATATTCATTCAAAGCTGCTACTAGTTAAACGAAAGGATACATACGTTCATATGCTTATTAATATTCAAATTGCTTTTATACTTTTGTTTCATGATTATAGCAGTTATTATATATCTGATTCTTTCTATTGCTGTTGCCTATTGGGGTAAACACAGAACCATAGGTTTTGTTAATACACTGATAGTATGTGTTTTACTAAGTCCAATAACAGGGACACTAGTAGTTTTTAACTCATCAAAACTGATTTTATATCATGTAGTGCAGCATGAATGCCCTGAGTGTGGCTATTGTTTCGACGAGAAACATGATTTCTGCCCTCTCTGTGCGAAAGAAGGGAGATTTATTATGCTAAATCCAACAATTGTACCAACCACTTAAAAAAATATTATTATGCTTAGTTTAATCTTCATAGGAATCATAGTTGTTGGAGGAGCTTATGTTGCCTTCCGACTGATGAAAAAAGACAATCCCGAATTACGCATCTATCGTAAACACTATTCCTGCTCTGTGTGCGGTAAAGAGTTTGATCAAACCTTGGATTACTGTCCGGAATGTGCTAAAGAACGTCAAACCACAGTTTTACTTCACGAGTTTTTTGTTGAAGTGAGTCCAGGGTAACAAAAATAGGATTAACGCGAACTCAAAAAAACCTATCAAAATTTGATAGGTTTTTTTATGTGGTATAATGGCCATAAGCTCAGCAATTAACGCATTTACAACTAAACTAAGACATTTCCCGTCATCTCCTTTGGAATAGTCAAACCCATTAATATTAAGAGTGTAGGAGCAATATCCGCTAATTTTCCATCTTTCATCTTCTTGTGGTTATCATCCAGAAGGAAGATAGGAACAGGATTCATGGAATGGGCAGTATTGGGACTTCCGTCAGCATTAATGGCATGGTCGGAATTGCCATGGTCGGCTGTTATCATAACTGAATATCCCATTTCTCGTGCTGTGGTACTCACGTCCTCAACGCATTTGTCTACGGTCTCCACTGCTTCTTGAATGGCTCGATAAACACCTGTATGCCCTACCATATCTGAGTTGGCGAAATTAACTACCACTAGGTCAGGTTGGCTTGTTTTCAACTCGTTGATAAGCTTATCTCGTACTTCAAAAGCACTCATACTGGGCTTTAAATCATAAGTAGCCACCTTAGGCGAAGGAACTAAAATACGCTTCTCTCCATCAAATTCTTTTTCTCTTCCTCCTGAGAAAAAGAATGTGACATGAGCATATTTTTCAGTCTCTGCAATACGTAGCTGCGTCTTATTAGCTTTGCTCACCACCTCTCCTATTGTTTCTTTTAAGTCGTCTTTATCAAAGGCAATGTGAACATTCTGAAAGGACTCGTCGTAACGAGTCATAGTGACGTAATATAAATTCAGCTTTTTCATTCCTTCATCAGGCATATCCTGCTGACTTAATACCGTGGTTATTTCACGAAGCCTGTCAGTTCTAAAATTAAAACAGAAAACCACATCGCCATCTTCAATATTGGCAAGAGCTTGTCCCTGCTCGTCTACAATGAGGCTTGGCTTAACAAACTCATCTGTCAAATCTTTTTCATAGGATGCTTTGATAGCTTCATCTGCCGATGTAAAAGGAGTTCCTTTTCCGGCTGTCATTAAATCATAACCCATTTTTATTCTATCCCAGCGCTTGTCTCTATCCATGGTGTAATATCTTCCACACACACTGGAAATTTTTGCTGAGGTATCTTTAATATCTTCTTCCAATTGATTCACATAACCCAAACCACTTCTTGGATCTGTATCTCTTCCATCCATTAAGGCATGAATAAACACATCTTGTAAACCTGCCTTGTCGGCCATTTTACAAAGCTTCACCAAATGAGCCGTACTGGAATGTACCCCACCGTCAGATACCAAACCCAATAAGTGAAACTTGACGCCTTTTTCTTTGGCATAGGCCATGACATTATTTATTTCAATGTTTTGTTCAATGCTATGATCTTCAATGGCATTGTTTATTCTCACTAAATCCTGGAAAACTATTCTTCCTGAGCCAATATTTAAATGCCCAACTTCGGAATTGCCCATCTGCCCTTTAGGCAAACCCACATACTCACCATCTGTATGAAGATGAGCCACTGCTACTTCTGGATTTTGGTATAAACTTTTTGTAAATTTGGTATTGGATTGGAAAATGGCATCGGCTTGGTCTTTTGCCCCTTCGCCCCATCCATCCATTATTATTAAAACTGCTTTTTTATTCATACTCGTATTAAATTTATTGGTTGTTTTTTGTGCGGCAAAGATACTCTTTCTAAAAATATCATTTACTTTTGGCATCTTAAAATAAATCTATGAAATCAAATTGGTGGAATAAAATATATACCCCTATCATTTTAGCATTGGTATTGGTGATAGGCATGAGTATTGGTCGTCATTTTTTGGCTGACAACATATATACCATAAATAGTAACAGCAGTAAATTAGATCGTATTCTTCAATATATAGAGGATGACTATGTGGACAGCCTCGATTATCAACAAATACAAGACAAGGCCATTGAAGAAATGATCAGCCAATTGGATCCCCATTCAGCCTATATCGTCCCGGAAGATTTCCATGCCTATACCGATCCTTTGGTAGGTAATTTTGAAGGTATCGGCATTCAGTTTAGGATGATTCGTGATAGTTTAACAGTCATGCTTCCTTTAGCCGGGGGTCCGTCCCAAAAAGCAGGCATAGAGGCCGGGGATAAGATTGTAATAGCAGATGACGACACCATTGCCAATAGGAAAATGAATTCAGAAGACATCATCAAGAAGCTTAAGGGAGAGAGTGGTAGCCGTGTACAGCTTAAAATATATAGAAGCGGCGCAGATAGCCTCTTAAGCTTTGATGTGGTGAGAGATAGAATCCCAACTTATAGCTTAGATGCCATGTTTATGGTGAAAAATCATATTGGATATATCAAGATTAGCAAATTCTCGGCAACCACTATCGAAGAATTCCATGATGCTATAGAGAAACTGCTGAGTCAAGGGATGGAAAAATTAATCTTAGACCTTCGAGGAAATAGCGGAGGCTATCTAAGGGCAGCAATTGCCATGGCAGACACTTTTTTAGAAGATGGGAAACTCATTGTATATACCAAAGGTAAAAACAGACCGGAGAAAAGGTATTATGCTAAAGCTCATGGCGCCTTTGAAAAGCAAGACTTTGTTATTCTGATTGACGAGAATTCTGCATCTGCATCCGAAATAGTAGCCGGAGCAATTCAGGATAATGATAGAGGATTAATTATTGGCCGCAAATCTTTTGGTAAAGGCCTGGTTCAGGAGCAGATGAATTTTGCTGATGGCTCGGCACTGCGTTTAACAGTAGCCCGCTATTATACACCCACTGGCCGTTGCATACAAAGACCCTATGACAAAGGAACCGAAGCCTATTATTCCGATCATTATCATCAGGTAATGAATGAACTGAAAGCTAAACCTGATAGCACTCAAAAAACTGACACCCTGAAATTTACAACCCCGGCCGGAAAAATCGTTTATGGTGGTGGTGGCATCACTCCCGATATCCATATCCCCATAGATACCAGCGTCAATTATTATTTTTATAACCACCTTTATAGGCAGAGCATTATATCTGAAATGGCTATTGATTATTTTAACCATCATAAAAAGCAATTACAGAGCTATATTGATGCTCAGGATTTTTACGAGCATTTCAAGATGAAAAAACAATACTACCAAGAAATTGTAAAGAGAGGAGAAAAACAAGATATTCGACCAACCATAGACGCGGTAAAAAATAGTAAGGAAATAGTAAGCAATGCTTTTATGGCTGAATTGGCTCGACTACTCTTCTATGAGGAAGGTTATTATTATGTCTATTTGCAAAAAGATCAGGTTTTTAATAAAAGCTTAAAGATTTTAGATAGCGAAGGCAAATAAAGACATATGGCTTAATAAATTTTGTGATTCCTTTGTGTCTTAGATACTTAAAGACAGAAAGAGAAATAGCCACAAAGGCATGGATACTCTAAGTTTCAATAAATTACCCTTTTATACAAATAATTTATTCAGCCTAATTTAATCCACATAATCTTTTCTCTTTACGATAACCAGCTCTCCTCCTTCCAGCTCCAAATAGCCATAGTCGTAGCAGAAGATATACTCCTGGCCTTTTTTTGTTAAATACTTATTTGTGTGGTATTTAAAATTAAATCCATCACCAGACAATTGGGCTTTAGTAGATTTTGACTTTTCATAAGGGCAAAGCTTTTCCAGTATTTTTCTGTTCTTTCGCAGAACACGATTGACTTTTCTTACAAAATTATTGGCATCACTATTTTGCTCATTATTATAAGCATTACGACAGGAATCAGAACAAAATTTTTGATCAGCTCTTCCTTTGAGCTCATAGCCACAATTTAAACATACCCGTTTCTCTTTCATAATTCGCTAATTTGATGATAAAAGTAAACATTTTTTGAATATGTTTAAAATGTGTATTTGACAGCCTAATCATATAATCTATATGATATTTAAGGATTATGAATAAGTGTTTTGAGTTTAAGGAAAATAAACTAAATTTGCCCTTGAATATTTTTTGGAAAATCTTGTTTTATTCTTCCTGAAAATATAGATTTAACTATAGATTTAACTTATTTTTAATGAAACGAAAGATTAATTATTCCCTCATTTTTGGGCTGAAAATATTAGCTATCATCATCTTTTTCAGTTCTTGCATCCCCCAGAAAAAAATCAAGTATATGCAGCCCGTTCATGAAGACTCTACCAATAGAGCTCTATTTGAAACTCCTACATATCAAGAATATCATTTAGGTATTGGAGACAATTTATATATCAATGTCCGCAGTTTAGATCAAAGATCTAACGATTTTTTTAATAAAAATGGAAATGACAATCGGTCTTCAAATTACAATGATGCCAGTATCTATTTGAATAGTTATACTGTTGATCCCAAAGGTGATATTTCTTTCCCCTTTATTGGCCCCATACATGTTTTCGGCTTGACAATTGACCAAACCAAAGCAAAAGTAGAGGAGGTCATGAACCAATATTTGAAAGAAACAACCATAGTCGTAAAATTGGTCAACTTTAATATTACTTTTATTGGCGAAATAAGAAGACCCGGAGAGTATAAAATCTATCAAGATAAGATAAATATCTTTGAAGCTATTTCCTTGGCCGGTGATATTACAGATTATGGTAACAGAAACGAGGTTAAACTCATGAGAATGAGTGAAGAAGGGACTATTCTACATATTCTTGATCTTACTAAAGAGGACATCTTAGAATCACCCTACTATTATCTAAAACCCAATGACGTGATTTATGTTGAGCCACTTAAAGGGAAACAATTTGCCTTTGCAACATTTCCTTACGCCTTATTATTCTCAACAATCACCACTGCCATTGTTCTATTAACATTTTTACAAGTAAAATAAACTATCGTGAACGAAAATTATAACCCACAAGATATTTATCAGGAAGAAGCGGTTGATTATAAAGCTCTGTTCTTTAAATTTTATCGTCATTGGTATTTCTTTGTTGTAACCATTTTTATCGCATTGGTTATTGCATTCCTCTTTAATAAATATACCAAACCTATTTATGAAGTTTCAACCACTCTTTTAATAGAAGATAAAAGCTCTACTGATGCCCAATCTCTCTTGGGACTTGGTTTCCGCAGTAATATGCAAAATTTAGAAAACGAGATAGGAAAGCTAAAGTCATATAAACTGGCTTTAAATACCATCAAAGAATTGGACTTCGATGTTTCGTATTATGGCGAGGAAAATTTTATTGCCAAAGAACTCTATAAAGACTCTCCATTTACTGTCGTATACGATTCCAGCCATGTGCAAACCCTCACCTTAAATTTCAATATCAATATTATTTCTGATAAAGAATTTGACTTGACGGCTGATGGTGAAAACCTCGATATGTATGATTATGTTTTGGACAAAAAAATAGAAGATGAGAAATTGAAACTCATCAATTTAAATGAAAATTATAAGTTTGGAGAATGGATAGAATCCGATAACTATCGGTTTAAAGTACAACTCACGCCTAAATTTGATGCGGAAAAAGACTTGAATAAGAAAATGTATTTCGTGTTCAATAGCACCAATGGTATGGTTGGTCGCTTTAAAAACTTTGAGATTGAACCTATCAACAAAGAGTCCTCTATTATTGAAATAAAACTCAAAGGTAGTAATGTTGAAAAGTCTACCGACTTCTTAAACAAACTAACTCAAGTATATCTAGATATGGAGTTAGATAAGAAAAACAGAATTGCTCTTAAGACTATTGACTTTATCGACACCCAACTCATAACGATATCATCTACTCTGGATTCTGCGGAATTGAATCTTCAAAATTTCAGAACCGAGAACGAGGTGATGAATATGGATTTCCAGTCTACTCAGGTATATGAGCAAATGATGGACTTGACAAGCAAAAAAGCGGAGCTCTTACTCAGCGATAAATATTATCAAAGCCTCAAAGATTATATCATTAAAAACCAAAATAATATCGATGATATCATCGTGCCATCTGCACTGGGAATCAACGACCCGGTTACCAGTAGCTTTGTTACCAGCTTGATTGAGATGTATCAAGAAAGGGCAGAAAAATTATATAGTGCTACTGAAATCAATCCGGCAGTCATACAGGTGGATATCAAGATTAAAAACCAGAAGAAAGCATTACTGGAGAATATCGATAATCTGGTAAAAGCTTCCATGATTTCCATTAATGATATCGACAATAGAATTGCACAACTAACTAAACAAATAGATAAATTACCACTGACTCAACGGATGCTATTTAATATGGAACGTCAGTTTAAGTTGAGCAATACCATGTATACCTATCTTTTAAAGAAAAGATCGGAAGCTCAAATTACTGCGGCTTCCAACCAACCTGATAATGAGATAGTAGATAATGCACGAAAAGACTCAGCAGGTAGTCCTGTCTACCCTAAGAAATCCTTGAACTATTTAATTGCTCTTGTTTTAGGAATTGTCCTTCCTATTGGATATATCTTAGGTAAGGACTTTTTAAATGATAAGGTTATTGAAAGAAAAGATATTGAAAGTCTTACTAACTTACCCATCATTGGTCATACCATTCATAGTAATAAAGAATCAAAGATAGTGGTGGCAACATCTCCAAAATCATCTATTTCGGAGTCTTTCCGCTCTATCAGAACTAATCTGCAGTATCTGTCACAAGGTAAAGACCAGCAAACCATATTGATTACCTCTGATATGGTGGGAGCGGGGAAAACTTATACATCTATCAACTTGGCATCTATATATGCCATGTACGGCAAAAGAACCTTGCTGATGGGTTTTGACCTTAGAAAGCCTAAGATATATCAGGATTTTGGTTTGTCAAATACAGAAGGTATTTCATCCTACCTCATCAATAAAAGTAGCATGGATGACATTATCCAAAAATCATCTATCGATAATTTGGATATCATCATGGCGGGACCTGTCCCTCCCAATCCGGCTGAGCTGATTGCCTCCAGCAAAACAAATGAACTTTTTGCAAAAGCCAAAGAGCTTTACGACTTTATCATCATTGATACACCTCCGGTAGGCTTGGTAACTGATGCCTTCCTCCTTATGAAATATACAGATGTGACTCTATTTATTGCACGTCAGAATTTTACTCATAAAAAGGTGTTTGGATCTATTATTAAAGATATTGAACAGAGAAATCTACCTAATGTGAACATTCTGATTAATGATGTACGTTTATCCAGAAATGCCTATGGATATGGATATGGTTACGGATATGGCTACGGATACGGTTACGGATATGGATATGGCTATGGTTACGGCTATGGTTACGGCTACTATTCCGATGACAAAGACATAGAGAAACCATCGCTATTAAAGAGAATATTTCAAAAGTCGTAAGATATGTGACTTTTAAAAAGAAAAGGGCTACTGATATAATATTAGTAGCCCTTTTTTCGTGCAAATATTAAAATCAAAAGTGTTTGTGAAACTTACCATCTTGTGAAAGATTTTCTCATTTGAAAAAGAAAAACCTGCTCATTATATTGAGACTTGCAAGAAGTTTATCCCATTCTAAGGGCTTCCCTCCGGCCCATTCCAAAAAAATAGCTTTTGTTTCAAATTCCATCTTTTTAAAATAATATTACTCACCTTCATATTCTTATGTATCCTTTATCGAATCAAGTCTCATTCTATATCTTAAAGCTCCTATACAATACCACATTAAGGCTTCTTCTTTTTTATCTTCTTTCCATAATTTTCCGGCCCGCTTAAATATCGATACAGGATGTATTTTATGGCTTACACATGATTATTCATTTTCAAAAAAACCTATTGTTTTGCAAGCGTTTGATTCTATTGCTTATATTTACCATCAAAAGAACATTATGGTATCAAATAATAATAGAACCCTGATTCCTTCTCCATTAATGCTGGCCATCATCCTTAGTTTTGTGGTCTATTTTTTAGCTTTTTTCTTCACGAATACAAATGACCAAAACAACTCCCATGCCATCCAATTACTCATATACTATCAAAATGGCATGTGGGATTTACTCGCTTTTGCCATGCAGATGATGCTCATCTTGGTTTTAGGTAATGTACTGGCTCTTACACCATTATTTCAAAAAATTATTCATCTTCTTGTTTCTAAAATAAACAATTCAACTTATAGCATTGCCCTAACTGCCCTTTTTAGCATCCTGCTTTCCTATTTTAACTGGGGTCTGGGACTCATATTCAGTGCCTTGCTGGCCAGAAGTATAGCTGAACATGCTCGTCAGACTTCCCTGAAACTCAATTACCCCTTATTGGTAGCAGCTGCCTATTCAGGTTTGATGGTTTGGCATGGTGGTTTAAGTGGCTCTGCTCCCCTCAAAGTTGCGGAAGCTCATCATTTCTTAATCGATAAAATAGGGGTGATTCCCGTGAACGAAACACTATTCTCCCCCATGAATATCAGCCTTTTCATGATTCTTATTTTTGCTGTTCCTCTATGCTTCTATGTGCTGGCTAAAACCAATAAAGACCGTTTTACCAAACATCAGGAGCTTCCTAAACCCGTTCAGGTTTCCAAAACAAACGAAAAACGACAATATCTGGGGTTTATCCTTGGGCTGACATTGGCTTTTGCTGCTGTCTATCAGTTTTATATTCATGGGCTGGCCGCACTAAACATCAATCTCATCAACCTGATACTGCTTTCTTTGGGGTTACTATTATATGCCAATATCAATCTGTTTATGAAAGCTGTGAACGCCTCCATCACTTCTTCCAGTGGCATTATGATACAGTTTCCATTATATGCCGGCATTATGGGCTTACTCAAATACTCCGGCTTGATACATGCTTTTACAGATAATTTGGTACTTATCTCTTCTTCGGAGAGCCTCCCCATATATAGTTTTATCAGTGCGGCCGTGGTTAATTTCTTCGTCCCCAGTGGTGGTGGACAATGGGCTGTTCAAGGGCCAATATTAATGGATGCCGCCCATCAACTTGGAGCCTCCATCCCAAAAACCATCATGGCGCTGGCCTATGGTGATCAGCTTACCAATATGATCCAACCCTTTTGGGCCATTCCTCTTTTAGCCATCACCGGAGTAAAAGCCAAACAAATGATCCCCTATACTTTTATCATCATGATCATAGGCGCCTTGGCATCCCTAGCTGTGTTATATTTCTTTTAGGTAAGTAGAATCTGCTTATTTAATATGGAGCTGATGTAGTATTTCGACTACTAGATGAGACTGACTCTCACTTTTTTCTTCTTAAGTTTAGAATTATTCACCGCCTTTATGGTTCTGTTAACTTTTGAAAGCTTCACTGCAACAAAAGATGATTCCTGCTTAATTTCTATCATGCCCACATCCTCTTTACTCAGCCCCGCTTGCTTCATCAATAAGCCGGCAATATCACCTTTTGAAATTTTATCTTTTCTTCCTCCGGTGATATATAAGGTTCGCCAACTGGGTGACTGTGGAATAGGAGCATCTTGAAGTTTTTCTTCCTCCGCATTCTTGATAAAAGAAGGCAGGTCTTCCTCTACCCATTTGATCACATAGGCCGTTCCTTCCTTATCCATTCTGGCAGTACGCCCATTTCTATGGGTAAATTCATGATCTTTTTTAGGCAATTGATAATGGAGAATAAACTTCAATTCGGGAATATCCAAGCCTCGGGCCGCTAAATCAGTAGCCACCAATATTTGATGTGTTCCATTACGAAACTTAATCAAGGATTTTTCACGATCTATTTGTTCCATGCCTCCATGAAAGCAACCATGACTGATCTTATTGGCATCTAAAAACTCCGATACCCGATCTATGCTGTCTCGGTAGTTACAAAAGATAATTCCGGGTTGGTTACCAATATGGCATAGGCTATCCACCAGCGTATCGAGTTTGTCTTTATCGGGAGAGACAATGGTTTTCACTTTAAGTTGTTGCACCCCATCCTCCAAATAATTCAATACAAAAGGCTTCAAAATCCCCATAAAATCAGGGATAGCCGCTTTTTGAGTAGCTGATGTCAGGATTCGTTTCCTAACGGAAGAAAGGGCTGCTACTATCTCACTCATCTCTTTCTCGAAACCTATCTCTAATGACTTGTCGAACTCGTCCAACACCAAGGTACTGATTTTTTCCAAAGAGAAAGAATCTCGTCTGAAGCGATCTGCTATTCTACCTGGAGTACCAATCAATATGGCAGGCAAATGTTTTAAATCGCTTTTGTCTTTGGAACCTGACCTGCCACCATAGATGGCATTGGCCTTAAATCCCGTCGCCATATTTCTAATCACCTGCTCTATTTGAATAGCAAGCTCACGCGATGGCACTAAAATAAGCAACTGTATATCTTCGCATTTAGGATCTAACTGGTCAATAAGCGGCAATAAAAAAGCCAGTGTTTTTCCCGAACCTGTGGGCGAAAGCAATACAATATCATCCTGTTTCTGAATGACTGTAAAAGCTTCTTCTTGCATGGGTTTGAGATGCTCAATGCCTAATTTTTGAAGGATTCTTTTTTGATTTTCTGTGATATGTAACATTTTGCAAAGGTATGGTTATTATTCTGTTGTCCTATACTGTTTCTATTTCTCATAAGCAATAATATCCTAAGGCAAAAAGG
>Ga0256913_10000359_pt1 | contig 23358 bp, 17 predicted proteins | sample Axial_MatmetaG_FD_185970 | JGI IMG/M metagenome (GOLD analysis project Ga0256913, IMG submission 185970) | Deep-sea worm associated microbial mat communities from Axial Seamount, Juan de Fuca Ridge, Pacific Ocean - Axial_Mat | ecosystem: Environmental > Aquatic > Marine > Oceanic > Microbial... | reverse complement strand
TACCCCATCTCACATTCACTCCGTCTCCCCATCACTCCACCTCTCCCCAACACCTGCAAGGTTCATCTCACCCTCAATCCGGCACGCAAACCTTACAGGAATACCCTCCGTCTCCCCATCTCTCCATCCCTACTTCTCCCACTCAAACATGCTGTAATGCTCACCGGTCATACCAAGCCTGTTATAAACTTCCTGAGCCTTGTTATTATTAACTTCGACATAAAGCCTCAAACCTGCATATTCCGGCGAATTTTCAACCATAACTTTTACAAACTCATACATTTTTCTGAATATTCCGGTTTTCCTGAAATCGGGCATCACATAAACCGATTGTATCCAAAGAAAGGTATTGTTCCGCCAGTCGCTCCATTCGGTTGTCAGCATCATTGAGGAAACAACCTCGCCATCATATTCGGCAACAAGATATTTTCCTTTTGAATTATCCTCAAAAACAGCAGCAACACCTTTTCGAACAATATCAGGATTAAGTGTGAGGCTCTCGGTCTCCAAAGCCATTTTCAACTGAAACTCAACAATATCTGCTGCATCATCCGGTATGGCAAAACGAACGTTTATCATCAGTTATTTTTTTATAAATTTATAAAACCCTGATACCCCGCCTGATTCTATTTTTATCAAATACAATCCTGCCCTCAAATTCCGCGTATTTAGTTTGTACTTTCCCTTAAGAGTTTCAATAGAAAACAGAATATTCCCGGAAGTATTGTACACGGTAATCTTTTTTAATTTTTTCTTTGATATCTTGGAGAAAACTATTGTTCCGGCAGTACTTACCGGATTAGGATAAAACGCATCTATCAACTTCAAATCCGATTTACCCACGTCAATACCGGTCAGATAATCTTTTATCGGCAGATAGTCAACAAATCCGAGGGAAGGGTCGTCAGGCTGGTGAAAAATATACATTTCCACGCTATCAAGATTAAATGTTCCCCAGTAATTATTTTCAGCATAAATATCTCCGGGAGTATTGTTGTAAAGTGCGTAAACCGTACCATTATTACCGTTATTATAAATCAGGTTCTTTCCAATATTAACAGTATCCTCACCAAGCTGGCCAAGGTTAGGACGGGCTTTATTCTGAATTGTAACTCCCCAAAGATTACCGGTTATTTCATTTTCCGAAACAAGCGAGACATTTGTCGTATCTCCCCAGAAATTAATACCGCTTCCGCCTAACATAGGGTCATTTTGAATATTATTATCCGAGATAACATTATCAATAATTTCGGAATTTATATTATTACCGTAAACAGCAATTCCATATCTGTTGTTTGTAATTATGTTCCCTTGTATTTTACAAATAACGTTTCCACCGGCAAGTGTCGAAACCGCAATACCGCCAGCGTTGTCATACGATCCATCAATCGTATTGTCAATTATCTGAAGTTCTGCCGTTTCAGATGTTGTTCCCATATTTATCTGCGGCATATTTTCATTTGCCGTATTATTATGATAAATAATGTTTTCCATAATAACCGGTGAGGAGCCGGAATTTGCCGCCGACATAATTGCAGGACCTGCATTTATGGATATCTCACAATTTTTAATAGTGGGATTCGACTGAAAAATATCAATTGCACCGGTTGAATTAGATTTATCATTCTTTCTGATGATGCAAGCTTCAAGGATCAAATCAGAATTTATTAGCTTAATACCTCCTCCAAACTCTATCGTACACTTATTTAAATGGGAATTACCGGATTCTTCAAACCTGAAGCCCAAATAATTCTGAGTTGTGTCAACGGCCGTAAAAGTAAAATTAACGGGCGGGTCAACAAGAAGCGTTCCTGCAACAGTTATCAGTTTTCCGGAATATATTTTCACTACTCCATCAGATACAACATTCAATGTATCATTCTCTGAAACGGTTATATCATCCCATAAAAAATAGTAGCCGTCGTCAAATGTAACGGTTCCTGCCGAATTCTGAACCAGGTCATCAAAAGTCCATTTTACTCCTGTACCCGGTGTAATATACTGGCTTTCTGCAATAAAGGCAAATAAAATTAAATTTACCAAAATCAATGTTCTTTTCATATTTAATATATTATTTTTGCAAAGGTCACAATTTTGTTAATAGTCCTGTAAAATGTTTTAAAATTTCATTGACAAATGAGCGAACTTATCAAACATGAATGCGGAATTGCCCTGGTCAGGCTGCAAAAACCGCTGGAATTTTATCTCTCCAAATACGGCTCAGGTTTTTATGGTCTTCAAAAATTACACCTCCTGATGCAGAAGCAGCATAACAGGGGGCAGGATGGCGCAGGTATTGCCGGAATAAAGCTGGATATGGAGCCGGGGCACAAGTATATAAGCCGCATACGCTCAAATAATGATGCACCTATCGAAGATATTTTTAATCAGATATACAGTAAACTCTCCAAGCTACAAAAAAAACATCCCAAACGGCTCAGAGATTTGCAATGGCTAAAATCCAACATTGATTTTACGGGAGAACTGTTTCTCGGGCATCTCAGGTACGGAACCTTCGGCAAAAACGAAATTGGCAACCTTCATCCGGTTAAAAGAGCAAATAACTGGCTTACGAGAAACCTTGTTCTTGCCGGTAACTTTAATATGACAAATGTTGATGAACTGTTTGAAAAGCTTGTTGATTACGGTCAGTATCCGGTTGAAACATCCGATACGATAACAATTCTTGAGAAAATAGGCCATTTCCTTGATGAAGAGAACGAAAGGCTCTATTTGCAGTTTAAAAAAGAAGGGTTGTCGAAAAGAGAAAGTACACACAGGATAGGAAAAGAACTCGATATACGGAGGATTCTCCAAAATGCTGCCGTTAACTGGGATGGCGGTTATACTATTGCAGGATTAATCGGACACGGGGATGCATTCGTAATGCGTGACCCCTCCGGTATCAGACCGGCTTTTTATTACAGTGATGACGAAGTTGTAGTTGTTACCTCCGAAAGGCCGGCTATTCAAACGGCTTTCAATGTGCAGATTGATTCAATAAAGGAAGTTAAACCGGGTCACGTTTTAATCATAAAAAAGGATGGAAATATTGAAGAGGTTCCGTTTACAGAACCGCATCAGAAAAAAGCCTGCTCATTTGAAAGGATATATTTCTCACGCGGGACCGACAGGGATATCTATCTTGAAAGGAAAAAACTGGGCAGTCTTTTGGCACCTTCCATTTTAAAAGCTATTGATTATGACCTGGAGAATACTGTATTTTCATATATTCCGAATACTGCATCGGTTGCTTTCAGAGGACTTGCCGAAGAACTGGAAAGGTTTTGCAATACTGTAAAGCGGGACAATATAATGAAGGAGGGAGATAGTATTACACCCGAAAAACTTGATTCTATATTAAGTCTGCGCCCGAGAATTGAAAAAATTGCGGTTAAAGATGCCAAATTACGGACCTTTATCACTCAGGATAACAAAAGGGATGATTTGGTAGGACACGTTTATGATGTCACTTACGGCATTGTCAGAAACGGAGTGGATAGTCTTGTTGTTCTTGACGATTCGATTGTCAGGGGAACAACGCTCAAGCAAAGTATCATTCGTATTCTCGACAGGCTGGCACCGAAAAAGATAGTTATAGCTTCATCGGCACCTCAAATCCGTTATCCCGACTGTTATGGTATTGATATGGCAAAACTTAATGACTTTATCGCTTTCAGGGCGACAATCGAATTGCTTTACGATACAAACCAAAAGTCATTGATAAATGAGGTTTACAAGAAATGTAAGATGCAGGAATATAAGCCAAAAGAAGAGATAGTGAATTATGTAAAAGATATCTATAAGCCTTTTTCACCCGGGGAAATTTCAAAAAAGATAGCAGAAATGCTGACGTCAAGGGAAATCAACGCCAAGGTTGAGATTATCTATCAATCAATTGAAGATTTACACGAGGCTATTCCAAATCATACAGGTGACTGGTATTTTACAGGAAACTATCCCACACCAGGTGGTAATAAGGTGGTTAACAAATCATATATCAATTATATTGAAGGAAGAAACGAAAGGGCTTATTGATACTATCCGTTTAACTCAAATTCCTTATTGATTCTTGTAGCTATATCCTGAAATTCATCGGGTGACAATTTAACTTTCGGATTACTGAAATTAAGCTCATTTCCCTTACCTTTTAAAGGTACAAGATGGACATGAACGTGAGGTACATCAAGGCCGTAAACAATCATTCCTAATCTAATACATTCCACACTGTTTTCAACGGCTCTTGCCACTTTTCTTGCAAAAGCAAACAGTCCGTCATAAGTCTCTTCGTCCAAATCAAACAGGTAATCAACCTCAATTTTCGGTATAACAAGGGTATGTCCTTTTGCAAGAGGATTTATATCCAAAAAAGCATAATACTTGTCATCCTCGGCAACTTTATAGGATGGGATTTCACCTTTAACAATTTTAGTAAAAATACTTGCCATAGTCTATAAATTTAAATTATCTTTCTCTCTACCTACTAATATCAACAATTTTAAAAGGAATTACGCCGGCAGGTACTTTTATTTCGGCAGTTTCGCCGACCCTTTTTCCCAAGAGTCCTTTTGCGATGGGAGAAGTCACTGATATTTTTTGTTTACGCAAATCGGCTTCCTGCTCAGGAACAATCATATAAGTCATTAGTGCACCGTTATTCAGATTTTCAATTTTCACTGTAGAGAGTAAAAGTACCTTTGAAGTATCAAGTTTTGATTCATCAAGTATTCTTGCATTTTGGATTACTTCTTGCAATTTGGCTATTTTAAGTTCCAGCATACCCTGAGCTTCCTTTGCCGCGTGATATTCTGCATTTTCCGATAAATCACCCTTATCACGGGCCTCAGCAATTTGCTTTGATATGGAGGGACGTTCAACCTTAACAAGTTGTTCAAGTTCATCCTGAAGCTTTTGAATGCCTTCTTTTGTATAATAGCTAACCTTTCCCATTTTTAAAGCGGTTTAAGATTTTATAAAAATGATAAAAAGACCCTCAATCAAAGGGTCCTTTTAAAAAATATATTTTCTAATTAAATAAGTCCTAAAAGATTACAGGTCAATTCTAACCGCAAACATATTTGTAGAGCCGAAAGAATCTGTAGGAATATATGTAAAGTCAATGCCAATAAATCTTGTTTTGTCCTTATCAATAGGAATTTGAACTGTCAATCCTGCACTAAATCCTCTGTTTGCATTTGTTCTTGTAGGTTCTGTTATTTTATCAAATATTCCTTCTTCATAAGCATATCCGGCTCTGAGAATAACTAAATCCTTAAAGGAAAATTCTCCCCCAAGAGTGAACTGGTCTTTTGTAAAGGCATTAGAGGTAAAATTTCCAGCAAGTGTAAAATGACCGATATCAAAAAGGAAATCATAAGCAGCACCTATATTCAACTGAGTAGGCAATTCAAATGATGCACCTCTCTGGGTCATTGTAAACAGGTTATCTTTACCCGGTATTGCAGTACTTAATGAATAACCGTCACCTGAGAATTTCATATTCGGTCCGACATTACGCAACGAAATGCCAAAATGAATATTCTCCATTTCACCCGTAACATACTGAATTCCAGCATCAATTGCAACACCTTGAGTGCTGGCATTCTTAATTGATTCGGAAATCAATTTTACACTAATACCTCCATAAATACTATTTGAAAATGCTTTTGCATAGCCAAGAGTGATAGCCATTAGTGAAGGGGAAAATGTTCCAAGTCCACCTTCAGGTTGGTCAACTGTTGTTATTTCAATATCACCGAAACTCATAGATTGGAATGCCAAAGTAAAAACGCTTGATTCACCCACTCTCTGAGCAATTCCGGCAGCCATTACTTTAATACCCGAGCCTTGCAACCATGAAGTATAAGTGAAATTGATATCTGTTTGTTTGGTATGGGCTACACCAGCAATATTATTAAATGTTCCTTCCAAACCACGCACATTGGAAACATTGGCTCCTCCCCAACCCGCACTACGGGCCCAAGGATTAATCAAAAGTTCTCCTGCCCCGGCTTCACCTGATCTGTCTTTATTACCTGCTTTAACATTATTGAACGGCATTAGAACAATAGTTGCCAAAAAGATTGTTAATAGGGATTTATAAAAGTTCTTCATGTTATAATATTTTATATTAATTCAAATATCCTTTAATTATTAGAATTGTTTGAAGTCTTCGACACGTAATGAGCCAAACCATTTGATTATTCTTTCATCACCCGTCATTTCATCTTTAATATGGATAATATATATTCCACCTGCAATAGGTATTCCGGCAGTATTTTTCAAATCCCAGTCTATTGATGTAATAGGATCATCTTTGGTATATTGCCTTATCTTAGTACCATTCACAGTAAAAATTGTAACAATACATTTTTCAGGCAGATTTGTAATTTTAACCCTGTTATCAAGTGGTACACGCTCATAATCCGAATAAGCATAGTACGGATTCGGAACTACATTTATCTTATCTAGATCACTAACAGCTTTATCCCTGTCATATTCAGTTACTGCTACACTTTTTGTTGAGAAAGTCCATAACGGAAACTGCTTATTCTCACCGTCTCCCAAATTAGTATCTGCAACGGAATAGTACCTTGCATAGGGTTTAGCAATCCTGATACTGATTGTTACATCATTTGATAACCACTCTTTACCGTCAATAGCCAAAGGCAATCCTACATACATTGTAGAACCATAGAGGTAACTCCTGTATAAGGTTTGGATATTTGAAGCTATTGTATCAAGTACATTTACAAGGGTCTTTCCAGCATCATAAGCAGGAAAATCCAAATGAAGTTGCCCGGCAACATCAAAAGAAGTATGCCCCATAATATAAACATAATGCTTACCTCCAAACAAAGGTTCACCACCGGACGAAAGCAAATGTGAAGTCGGATTGAAAAGCATATCACGTCCATTATCACCTGACAACCAAGAGTCTTCACCAAACATAATGTTCAACCGTTCTCCTGTTTCAAGATTGATTGCGTAACCCGGGAACCAACTCATACCGTAAGGATATATGTAGTTAGGGTCGTTAGGACTATCACTTTTTACAGAATCGGCAGGCCAGCCATCATAAGCATTTCCATCCTTATCAAGAGACGCAGAAAACCTTAAAGAAAATCTTGAAACGTGACCCTCTGACAAAGCCTCGTCAGGTGACATTTCGACTACAGGACACCTAGTCCATTTCGACTTATCCGATGTCAATACAATATCTACACTATTAAGGTTTCTTAATTGCTTAGTAAAAGATTTTGAGTTTGCATTAAATGCCGGCCCCGAAGATTCCTGATTATTATGTGCTGTTAATCCGTAGGGTGCCCAGGTACCTTTTGCAATTTTTTCATATACCTCATTAGGGTCCCAAGGATTTGCAGGCATATCCCAGTCATTCTGGCTATTACCCTTATAAGTCCCTGATCTGATCCAGTTTTGAGGATCGCCCGGAATATCAATATCTGAAACTCCGCCAAGCCATTGCCTCGAACTATCGGCATAAGTAACACTTGAACCGAGCAAACCGTTATTATCCGACATTATTTTATAAATCTTCACAGCATCTGCGCCACTTCCCTTATTTCCAATAAAATATGGTCCTGGTTGAAACTGCGGGCCAAAAGTAACCGATATACCAAGATCAAGAAATAATTGTTCATAGTTAATATTTGTACTTGTATCTCCAATATAAACTTTGTTATTATCATTATTTATCAGCCACCAATTCGGTGTATAAAGTAACCCGGCTGTATCTTCTCCCGGGAATATAATAGGATCACCTGAAACATGCTTATAAGTATACCAATCCAAAATCGTATCAAATTTAACTGTAAAATCCACTCCTTTAACTTTCAATGGATCAATTACCTTAATGTTTACAGGGCCATGTCCCTTTGTATAATGCGGGTTATAAGAAATAGGATAATTTTCAGATCCATAAGGATTAGTTACAGGATCATAAGGAGATTTTGAAAGAATTTCCTCAACAGTTTCTTTACTAAACTCAAGCGACATTCCACCGTTACCATGACCTTCTATTCTCGTTATCTCAGGACCATCACCAAAGTTAGAATTCACAACAGTCCCATTTATTGTAGCATGCGGAATGGCTGTGTATAACTGAATATTTTTACGTCCTGAAAGGTAAGGTTTTTTCTGTCCGTCCAAGCCTGTTGGAATCGTCTGATCATAATCCTTAAAATTATTATATGCATAAGCTACAGCACTATAATAATATTGCTTGTGATTTACGAGTGACTTCTGAGTAAAAGCATCATCTTTTATGGTAATAGCATGTGAAATTCCATTATCACCACCAACCACTTCCACAACAGGAACGTTACCCTGAATTGCAGGATTATAATAATAATTAACAAGTTGTGTCACTCCGTTTTTTATATCAAACTGTGCAACTAATCTCACCTTACTAACATCATGTTTACTTTCTGCCAATGATACAGAAGCATCTATCAACTGATAAATTTCATAACCTTCAAAACGATAATAGGAATCATACTCCAAGTCAGTACCCATCAAAGAATCGGGTGTTTGTGCTCTGATTAGAGGATCAAGCTCAATATAACTCTCCTTATAATTATTTGATGTTTTACTATTTGATATATATATAACCAACTCATTATTCAGCTCTTCAAAAGTAAGATCCGGGGCACTTGGTCCATCAATTACTTTAAAGCAATTGTCAAAAAGGGCCTGGCATTTATCATCAGCATCACGTAAAGCTTTAACCGACGCCCATGGTCCACCGGCAATAGCACGTGCCCATGGAATACCCACAGTAATGTAGTTTACAGCACCCGGTTTCAGTGTAAAAGGACCTGCTGATTGCATAAACCTTCTGTCGCCAGGGTTATTTCCAACCTCTTTCTCACTCCAGTACAACCCATTCTGATTAAAGCCGCCGTTAGGAGGTAATCCACCAGTACCCCAATTACATGGATCGGAATCGTAGGGGAACATAAAATTGCACTCAGGTCCGAGAGCACCAGAAGTTATGTGAGCATTACCACCGTAGAGCATTTTAGAGTTATCTTTCCATATACCTTTAAGCAAGTTATAATATTGTGGGGCTATATCAGGGTCAGTCATATAATTTGGACCTCCATTATTATGATATACAAATCTCTTCATACCATAACGTTCATCATCTTTTATTCCATTTCCAAAGTTAACGCCATTAATGGCCTCTGCACGAACCAAAAAAGTACCCGACTGAGGATTCTCAGTGGTACCGTAATTCATTTGAATTTCGACACCATCAAAACTAACAATACTACAATCTCCATCAAAAGTAGGTCCTAAATCACTAAATTTATTGAATGACGGGTTGTCACAATCATCATCGTCCATATATGGTCCCTGGAAGAAGTCAACTCCGATTGCAGGCGGCTGATCACCATACGCTTCAGGTTGTCCACCACCGTCAATAGGTTTACCGTTATAACAATAGCCTAATCCTCTGCCAATATCACAACCGACATAATCATCCCAGGCATATCCAAGGTCAGTATCAACCCAGGGAGAAAAGTACGTTTCAGTCAACTCATACGTTGAGCGGTTTATTATTTCATAACTATAAAAAGTCATATTGTTAATAGCATCATTTGTTGAGAAGGCGAATGCCTGTCCACGGATTTCCATACCGATAGCAGCACCCTTTGTTTCAGAGTGAAAATTACCTTTATCATTAAACAACCACCATAGTGTTTCATCTCCTTTTAAAACCTGGTCAACGAGAAGCCCGCCGAAATATTGAGGATAATAAAGTTCGGTTTCCATAGTAGGTGTCGGAACATAATTCGGATCGTTTGCAAAATTAAGAGGACACAATTCATTTGTAATATCGTAATAGGGGTAGTCCCCATCATTAGGATCATAATCTCCATCACCGTTAACATCTTTAAAGGGTGCAAGGTAATAACTTTGACCTTTTGAGACATCACCATGAGCAGGATAGTTTAATATTGATTCCGGAATTGAATATCCGGGGAAGTCCTCCGCTTTATTATCGCTATTCCACCAGCTGAGAAACTCATCAACATCCGACCGTTTAATATCAAACATTTTGTCCCATTGCGAACAGGTTTCTTTATCAATAGCAGCAGTCCCGTCAATTGTCAACGGCCCTGTCCAGTAATCCTGTCCAATCTGTCTGTATCTGAGTGCGGCAAGTTTCAACTGATTGTTAACATCAAGGCCTCCAATCCATAATGAACCGGAAAACATTGATGTTGCCGAACCATTAGCAGGGATATAGTATTGCGCACCAATGCCGGCACCGAGGTCCCACCACATATCACCTCCGGTATTAATACGTGCTCTTACATTATTTACCTGCAAAAACTTATAACCGGCAGGAGCAGAGCAGCCTGAAGCTGTCGATTTAATGTTCTCCGAACTCTTTAATTCACCGAATTTGTATTTCTCGGCAAAACCGGAATATGTTAAAGCGACAGAGAATAACGAGATTACCAGTATGCGGAAAATATTTCTCATAATTTAATGTTTAAAAGTTCTCTTAACAATAGAGTTAAATTATCTAATTAAAAATTTATCATTACACCAATACGAATCATACGAGGACTACTATAGTTATAAGGGCTGTTTACCCTTACTGAATACAGGTCTCTGAACGATTGCGGATCAGTTTGGTTATTAATTAATGTTTGCCACTCAGGAGCTGAGAGAAAACCGTCATCATCAGGGTTACCTGTTGCAGCATATACTCCCATAATATTATGAGTATTAAGTAAATTTAATATTTGTAAATAAATATCCAGGTATGTACGTTTGCCTCCTTCCTGTCCGCCAAAGTAAATTTCTTTGTCGATTCTCATATCTACCCTAAACTGCCAGGGAAGCCTTGAACCGTTAATAGTTCCCTCAAGAATCTTTGTACCTCCGGTAGTAATTCCTGTGATATTTTCCTGAGCAGTATAAGGAACACCCGAACCTCCTGTTAATGTAAAATTGGCACCAAGATTTTTCAACACCTGAACCGTCTTTTCCTGATCGGTTCCTTTATGGCGTGTAATTGTCGGACCATTGTAGGCCTTCCCATCTGCATACCGATATTCGAGCAACATAGTGAAGTTGTGCCTTCTGTCCCAGTTCAAAGGATTTAGAACACGCAGGTTTGGAAGACCCGAGGCAACCAAAGCCGCCGAAGTAGTTGTTGATGAACCGGTACCATCGGCAAACTGAAGCGTATAACTGAAGTTAAGTCTTGTATTACTGTTTAACTGCCGCAGATCGTATGTGGCCGTTAAACCTTTTACAGTACTGAAATCATGGTTTTTGTATGAGTCGTATGTTCTCGGATATGCTCCATTCAACCTGTAAATCTGGATATCATCACGAATTTCTCCATAAAAAACAGTAAGTTTCAATGAAGATTTGTTTGATAACTTCTGCTGGAAACCAAGTTCATAGTCAATCCTTTTTGTCGGCTTAAGACTTGGGTTATTCAATGAACCTCCAGCTGTATTAATAAAATAGTATCTTGATGGGTCGGCATAAACTCTTGATGTAGGTCTCTGAGTTAATACATCATAATGAGCAAAGAACAAAGCCTCATCCGAGATTGGGAAGGAGAAAGAAATTCTCGGCATCACACTCCATTGCGGATCATAATCTTTAAATGCGGTTCCGTTAACATGTTCCTGATTTGGATCAACCAAATACGGAGAAACACCGGCTCCTGCATCAAGCACATAAGGGTCTTGAATCTCAATTCCCTCGGCATTATACCAGGTATATTCATTTCTGTATCCGGTAATGGCACTTGGGTTTCTTGCATCGTCAACATAAACAACATAGTCATCACCCATATTACTTGGTATTGAAACCTGATTTCCACCAACACCGATTTGTTTTGTTTCGCTAACCGAATAAGCAGAATAAAACAGGAACGGGTCCTTCAATACCGATTGGTTAGCATCAAAACGGTCAACACGAAGACCTACGTTAAACACAAGGTCTTTAAATGCAAATTTATCCTGAACATAACCGGCCATATATATAGGTTCATAAGCTGGAATCGGCCTTGTATAGTTCCCATATTCATCCTTTTCGGTAAAGAAATCATTAAAACTCGGCTTACTTTTTAACTTATTACCTTTGTAATCATATCCGTAATAACTTGCAACATAGCGTCCATCAAATAAAAGTTCGTCAGCACTAAACATATCTATGCTAAAGATGTCGCCTTCCATTTGTTTTGTATGCAATACGCCGTCTTTATCGTAATATTGAATTGTTTTATTATCGAAGTCCCAGGAATCTACAATTATAAAATCCGTTCCCTTAGGATCGAGGCCGAGTTTACTTCTTAGGTTCCAGTCAAAAGTAGTCTGAGTCGGCTGATCGTACTTTCTATAATAGAGAACCGTATCCTGAAAAACACCGTCCTGATAAACAGGAACAGGATTATCCTTATCAAGTTCCAGTATGTGTAGATTAGTATAACTTCTCATCAGAGTCCAAAGCTCATTTCCGTTATAGCCATATCCGGACGAACTTCTTTGCTCATACTGGAATCCCAACTTCAACTCATTATTTCCAATATCGGCAGAAACATCAACTTTAAATGAAACCTGGGTACTTCTTCCGACACCATAACCGGCCTGATTTCCACCCGCTGAACCCCAAAGACCGTAAACACTCTGAGGGCTTTGGCCATTCAACCTTCCTCCTGAAGATAATAAATCCGTTGCGTTCTGAAATCCTTGGGGAAACAAGTCATAAATCTGACTGGTATAATTTGCAATAAGAGGGTTATAGTTCTCCTTTTTAAAGGTCAGAAGAGTATCGAAATCCCAGCTATTCAGCACCCATACGTTCTTATATTGCTGACCATCAATATCTACTGTTCCAAGCTCATAAGTAGGTGTTCTGTATGAACTGAAACTACCAAGATAGCCTATTTCAAAAATCTTGTCTCTATGGTCGGCATCCATTGTACTGCCACTTGTTTGCGTGTAGTCACCCTGAATACTGTAATAAACATTTTTAATAATAGATTTGCTTTCAGGGTCTGTGGGAAACCTTTGAACAAATCGTCCATATACTCTCCATGTGTTGCCATTTGAAAGTGCATTCTTGTCGTAATTGAACATTGACTGTCCAAAATTAAAGTTACGTCCTTCATTAAAATTATATTGGCCTCCGATTGTCAGAGTAGTGTTTTTTGAAGTTCTGACATCAAATTTTCCAGAAAGATTTGCTCCATATCTAGAGCTATTGGGTGTATATTTTAGATGCTTAAGATCACTTGCACGGGTATACTCCGCATTAAGGAAAGTTCCTGTTGCCTGTCCGGAAGGTCTTAATGGATTTTCTTCAAGTTCTGCAAGGTAATCATCTTTGGCAACATCAATACCAAAAGCAGTAGGCCTGCTATCTTTATTATAAAAGAGGTCACCGGAAATAAAGAAACCAAGTAATGATGTTTTTCCTTCGTTTCCTTTAATAAGGGGCCCCTGAACACTAAAGCCAAGCCTGTTATGGCCAAAGGCATCAAGAAACTGAGATGTTTCAAGTTCAAGACCACCTCCGAAAGTACGGGAAGGCCCTTTTGTTGTTACATTAATAATACCACCTCTTGCGTCGCCATACATAGCCGGAAGACCACCAAGATAAACGGAAACCTCTTCAATAGCCTGTTGAGGGACACTTGCAGAGCCAAGTACTCTCATACCGTCAATATACATAACAGTACCGTCAGAACGTGCTCCCCTGATATTACTTACACCACCATCTGCAGAGTAAACACCACCAACGGTAGCGGCAATAGCACCGGCAGACCGGTTTGGCATCTTTTTAATCTCTTCGGCCGTTATATGGCCTCCTGACACTGTTTTGTCCTTATCAATAAGAGGGACCTTATAGTCGGTAACAACAATCTCATCAAGATTTGTTGCCGACGATTCCATAGCCACATCATAAAATGTAATCTGATCAGAGTTAATTATTACATCATTAGTAACAACTGTTTTGTAACCCATATAGGTTGCTTTCAGCATATACTTGCCAGGCTGAACCGGTTTAATTGTGTAATTACCGTCAAAATCGGAAGTTGTACCTCCGACCTGTGTTCCGCCATTCTCAAGAATGATGTTTGCAAAAGCAAGCGGCTCTTTCGTGTCCTTATCAATAACCTTTCCTTTCAAAGCTCCTGATCCCGATTGGGCGAAGACAGAAAGGCCTGCAAATAAGATAATCCCGAATGTTAAAAGTAGATGTCTTAACATACCATATAGTTTTATGTTTAATTATACTATGTTTAAAAAGGTGGTAAAGTTAAAAATAAAAAAATATATTATCCAAAACTTTTTCCTCTTTATGTAATTTATTTTAAAATTTAAATTAAACTTAAATATAGGGAGCATGCAAAATCTCACTATATATAATTGCTCTTTTTAAGTCAAAATCAATTAGTTGAGGATCATTTTCTTCCTCTAAAATCATTTCATTGCCTTCATAATTATTATTATTTTCATTAGTTATTCGTGTACCCTCTTTAACAAAATCCGACAACTCATACTTCAGAAAAGGGCTTTTCTCATTAAAACTCTCAATCTGCTCTATTTCTAAATCTTCATTATTCTCATTATCATCGTAATTTTCATCAGAACCCGATAATTCTGTCTCCGGTTGAATTATTGAATTAAATTGCTCTCCAAGTAATATTTGTTCGAGCATAGATGGCCGTTTTTTCTCTGCTGAAACTCCGGATTTGGAATTTTTCTTTTTTTGATTTTTACTATAAAGAGTAAATCCCAGCCATATCAATCCAATTAATAATGGTAAAAAATCTTTCATTTATTTTAATTACAATTTAACCAGTTGTAATGAGGCTGTAAATATAATACAAAAATCTTCATCTGAAAGAGAGAAATAAGTTTTCGGTATAATAAAATAAGTTTTCGGTAAATAATTAACTGATTTTAGGCTAATTCTAACGAATTTAGAATGATTATAAATTACTTAGTATTTCGAGAGCCATCTCTCTTTTACGTCTTGATACCGGAACTTTACTTCCGTCATCCATCAAAACATAGCCTCCATCCTGTCGTGTAAAGTTCTTTACATGCTTCAGATTTATCAGATGAGTCCTGTGAATCCTTAAAAAATTGTAATCCGAAAGCAACTCTTCATTATCCTTTAAAGTTCGTGAAACGAGAATCTTTGTCCCGTCAACCAAATAAAAGAATGTATAATAGTTTGATGATTCGCAATGGACAATATCACCTACTTTCACAACAAAAATCTTGTCAGATGTTGACAAAACAATATTGGGCTCTTCTTTGGGTTTACTATAATTACTCAAAAGAACGTCAATATTGGGTTTTATATTTTTCCGTTCCTTCTTTTCTTCAGCTTTTTTAACCGCATCAATAAGTTCCTCGGGGAAAATTGGTTTTAAAAGATAGTCTAATGCACTAAATCTTATTGCTTTTATTGCAAACTGGTCATACGCAGTTGTAAATATCACATCAAAGCTTTGGTCCTTCAATCCTTCCAACAATCTAAAACCACTTCCGTCCGGCATTTGAATATCAAGAAAAATAATATCCGGCTTATTCTCAATAATTGCATCAATACCTGATTTTACTCCATCAGCCTCAGCAACAACTATGACATTTTTGCAATACAATTTCAACAGGCCGGTCAAGGTTTCTCTTGATCTAAATTCGTCTTCAACAATAACAGCTCTGAGCATAATAAATACTTTTTAAAACTTATTAACATTTGTATATATAATATAATAGTATAAATTCAGAAAACAAAATCACTCCTCCATATATTGAATAACAATTCTTACTTCCGTACCTATCGGCTCTTCTTTACTATTTTTCAAATCAATTATTTGTACTGAAAAATCCTCCTTGCTAAGCCTGTTTAAAATTTCAAGCCTGGCTTTTGTAATCAGCATTCCTCTTGAAGTATGCTTAATGCCAGAGTTTCTGACAATTTCAGCAGCCTTTTCTCTCCCAATTCCATTATCGGTAACTATGCATAATAGCGTCTTATCCGATTTCTTTTTTACATCAAGCCTTAGTTTTCCCTTAACATGTGAATTAATTAAACCATGAATAATTGCATTCTCAACATAAGGCTGAATTATCATCGGGGGAAGCTCAACAAACTCTTCATCAAAGTCAGGGTCAAGATTTATCTCATATTCAAATTTGTTATTAAACCGTAATTGCTCAAGTTCAATATAGTAACGAATGGCAGCAAGCTCATCTTTAAGTGAAACAAATTTATTAGTTGTATTCGACAGAATTATCCGCATCAACTGCGAGAATTTACCAAGATAGAAAACGGCATTCTCAATATCATTTTTGAGGATATAGCTCTGAATTGAGTTCAAAGAGTTAAATATAAAATGTGGATTTATCTGAAGTCTGAGGGCTTTCTGCTCAAGGTCAAATTTCTGCTTTTCAATTTCAAGCAGTTTCATTTCTATATTATGTCTTCTGTTCAATATTCTGACTCTTCGGTAAACGATCCACCATATTGTGAATACAACTATCAAAATCATAAAGGTCCTAAAATACCAGGTTGCCCACCAGGGTGGTTTTATCAGCAATGTAAGTTTAACACCTTTATCATTCCAGATACCGTCATTATTCGATCCGGATGCCAAAAAGGTATATTTTCCGGGAGGAACTTTTTTGTACTCAGCCCATCTGTTGCCAGCATTAGCTAAAACCCAATCTTCGTCAATATTCTCCAGTTTATACTTGTATTTATTCTTTGAAGGGTTAGTATAGTCCAGAGCTGCGATTTCAAAAGAAAAGAAATTATCATCATAATTCAGATAAATAGTATCTCCGTTAAAACAATCATAAGAGACAATCTCATTAAACATTCTGAACATTGAAACAGCAACAACAGGTTTAACAGGATTGATCTTTATTTTGCCCGGATCAAAAACATTATAGCCATTCATACCACCAAAATACATAATTCCGTTTTTACTTTTTAATGCAGCACCAAGATTAAACTCATTACTTTGCAAACCATCATTCATGTCATAATTAACAAAACTTTCAGAGGTAATATTAAATTTTGAAATACCGTAATTTGTACTGATCCATAGGTTATCATCATTATCTTCCAGAATTGCATAAATTATATTATTGGGTAATCCGTCATCAATTGTATACACTTTAAACTTTTCAGTTTGAGGATTAAGCCTGTTTAATCCTCCACCTGAAGTGCCAATCCATAAAAATCCCGAATGGTCCTCATATAAACAGAAAACGCTATTGATGCTGAGGCTTTTATCATTATCAGATTGATAAAAATATTTAACAAATGTGTTACTCTTCTTTTCATATCTGTTCAATCCGTTATCGGTACCTATCCAAATATTATCCCTGCTATCTTTAAAAACGGTTATAATAATATTGTCACTGACTGAGGTAGTATCCTCATCATCATGTTTAAAAATAGTAAACCGATTGGTTATGGGGTTAAGATTACAAAGACCTTTTCCCGACCCAATCCATAATGAACTGTCAACCTTATCCCACAATAATGAATTGATAATATTACTACCAATACTGTTTTGATTCGGATTATATTTATAATGTACCAGCTCTTTGGTATTCAATGAATATCTGTATAAACCAAGTCCATAAGTGCCAAACCACATACAATTCATTTCGGGAGTATAAAGAATGGCTCTTACATCGAAGCCGGAAGTTCTGGCATGTTTCTGTACAGTCCTGTCAATTACAAAGTATTTTTTTGTTTTAGCATTAAGAATATTAACGCCATTAGAGGTACCAATCCACATTTGGTCATCATCAGTTTCTGCAAAAGACCAAACAATATTATTACTAATGGATGAATTATCATTTGTTCGGCGGTAACAATGTTTAAAGTCGTTTGAGTATTTACTTATCATATTGACTCCCTTAAATGTTCCGACCCAAATATTACCTGTTTTATCTTCTAATATCGAATAGACTTTGTCGTTACTAAGGCTTCCCGGATCGTTCAATTTATTTCTAAACCTGATAAAAGTACCTCTTTTCTTATTCATCAGATTCAAACCTCCTCCACCGGTACCTATCCAGAGATTCCCTTTTGAGTCTTCATAAATTTCTCTTACCCAATTATCGCTCAAACTATTTGGATTTTCAGGGTCATTAAAATATTGTTTTATAACATGCATTGAAGAATCAAGAAGGTTCAAACCGTTTCGGGTTCCTACCCATAAAAACCCATCCCTGTCCTCCAAAACACATCTGACATTATTGTGACTTATTGTGGTTGAGTCATCATCAATATGATAAAATCTTGTTGAAATTTCTGTGGCAGGATCAAATTTAACCAGCCCAAAAGAGGTTGAAACCCAAATAATACCCTTTCTATCCTCGTACAAATCAATGATATAATTACTTCTAGGGCTCAAGAAATCCTGAGGTTTGGAGAAATAGGAAACAAATTTTTCAGTCTTTTTATCAAACTTATTTAATCCGCCACCGGTACCTAACCATATTGTACCATCTTTTGTCTGAATTATGATATTAACTTTGTTGTTTATCAATCCATTGGTACTATCAGCATTATGAAGATATTTTTTAAAGGTATTTGTCTTTCTGTCGAAACGGTTAAAACCCTTATCCGTACCAATCCATATTATTCCCTCATCATCTTCAAGAAGTGTGTAGATTGCATGATCACTCAGTCCGTCCTTAGTATTATAAGTAACAAAGTTATAACCATCATATCTGTTCAGGCCATCCCAGGTGCCAAACCACATATATCCATACCTGTCCTGCAAAATTGAATAAACCCAATTTTGCGATAAACCCCTTTCGAGTTTTATATTTTCCGATGCAAGTCTGTGAAATTTTATATTTCCCGGTTCCTGTGAAAAGACAGAAACAGTTGATGATATTCCTATAATGCATATCAATATCACAACCTTATAAAAAATATTTTTCATAGCTTCAAACCTACTTACATTTAGAACCTTTTTTTCTTTGCTTTTTATTATATTTTTTTGCTTTTTTCAGGCTTTTTTTCATTCGTTTTTGAGTTTCCTTAGTCTGTAAATCAAAGTGAGCCTTGATCTTTGCTTTCTGTAATTTATCAGCCTCTTTTGCACTCTTCTTTTGAGCCTTATAAGCCTGTTTTTGTTTTTTTGTTTCTTCAGAGCCTTTGCACCCAAAAAAAGAGCCAATTAATAAAATAAAAATAATTATTATATAATACTTAAATATTTTCACAAAAACCCTTACAATCTAAATAAAAACAAATAATAAAAAGAGTTATTTACCGTTTTAACGGTCGAAAATTACTAATAATTATTGTAATTTCGTCCAATAATTTAATTTAACGTGAAAAAACATCATCTCATATCATTATTTTTTCTGCCGTTGATTATATTTTTTATAATTCCCTCCTGCAATAAAGATGAAAAGCAACAAGGCATTATTCCAAATGTATATGTTAATTTTGAGCTTTATCCGAATTCAATAAATCCAATTCCTGTGAGTACCTGGATTTATGTAAATGATCAGGGTTACAGAGGAATCATAGTATATCGCTATGACCAAAATACATTTTTGGCCTACGAACGTACTTGTCCCTATGATCCGGAGAAATCCTGTGCCGTTGTTGAGGCTGACGAATCAAGCATAACAGCTGTTGATTCCTGTTGTATGTCAAGATTTTTACTAACCGACGGTAGTCCTTTTGCAGGTCCGGCAACATTGCCACTCAAACAGTATCAAACAATATATGACGGAAACATTTTGAGGGTTTACAACCAGCCGTAATGACCATTAAAAGGCTTCGAGGAACGTAAAAAAGAACAGCATTCTGTCTTGGGAGAAACCGACATCAAAACGCAGATTTGTCTTACTATTACTGTCCACCATAAGTCTTAAACCAGCACCTCCCGACCAATGTATTCCGTCAAAAGTATATTTCCCGTAATCGGGAGCTACCTCACCCAAGCCACCGAATAATGTTCCACCAATAATCCAGACAATCGGGAATCTGAGTTCAAGCTGGCCGTCAATGAGAGTATGATCGCGATACCTACCGAGATAGACTCCGCGCATCCGATTGTCGCCCCCCATAAGAGCCAAAGACTGAATAGGCACATCACCAAACCGGCCCTCAGTGTAGATCTGTGTTGCTATTGTAAGAAAATTAACGGGAGTAAAATATTTCCTGTAATCAATAAGAATCAAATTGTAATTGAATTTGCTGCCAATCCACTTTCCATAATTCATATATTTTATAAACAAATATGATCCTTTTGAAGCATTAAATCTGTTATCACGGGTTTCTCTAGCAAAATTAATCCCGACACCCGATTGCAGGCCTTTATGCGGTACAAGATCTATTTTATCAGGATAATCCAGTGTGTCCTGATAGTCTAACATAAAAAAATTGTTGTAATTATAGTAAAAGCCTATATAATACTGAGTTGTGATGTTATATTCAAATCCGGTGGAGATATCAAGATTCCTTGAATTCACTAGACGTTCATTGTCAAAGTCTGTATTATCACCAACCCCGTAATAATAATCCGGAAAATCAAGATAATATACCTGAGTATGGCTTTTGTACTTATTATGCCCGAACATAAGGTCAATTTCAGTTCCGATTTTATATTGATGATTTAGTGTAAAATATGCAAGAGAGGTAATCTGAGAAGGTTGTATTGTTGTGTCAGGCACGCCATGAGAGCCTATCCTGAAACCGTTATATTTGGTAAGTCCAAACATCCAGTCGGTCTCGGTCGAATATGAAATAATAGGCAAAGGTGAGTATTTTACAACCTTTTCCATAGTTGCGTTTATCTTGTCCAATTTGCTTTTAAATCCTGTGGAGTCACTTTTTTGAACCTGGGATGTATCGCTTTGCGAAAAGGAATTGAAGGATATTTGAAGTATAACGACAATCAAAAATTTTCTTATAAATGATAAAGTATTGTTGTTCATAAATCTTTAATTACTGTTAACACTATTCGTATTTTCTTAAACGGTTAAAATCTATGCAAATATAATAAAAAAAATAATTCTATTAAAATCTGATAATCAAGGAACTAACTTTCAGATAATAATAAAGCATTTCCCGAATATTTCAAAAATACCAGGGAACCTTTCTTTACAATACATTTAACTTTGTAGTTTTTCTCTCCCTCTTTATCAAATTTTATTTCAAACAAAACACTGCCTGTTTTATCAGGATTAATAATATTTAAAAATTTAACCGATTTTGTTTTATTCAAAAACAGTTTGCCTTCTGTTACTTTTTCAAGCAAATCTTTAATGATCTGAATCTGAACTACTCCGGGAACAATGGGATTACCTGGAAAATGTCCTTCAAAAACTTTGTGTTCGCCATAAAATTTAATTGTCGCAGCAATTTCATTATCCGTCGATTCAAACGAAGTAATATTATAAATTGACTTTAATTCCATTCTTTGTAATTAATCTTTGTGAAGCCGATTTCAAATTTCAACATCTTGTGTTTAAAAACAATTTCTTGTGGTGCATTGTTTAAATAGTCACTCAATAAAACTGTTGTTCGTCCGAAAGGGAATCCTCTTTCTTCTATTTTTTCAGGACCTTGCATAGCCGGAGAGTAGAAATAATCCTTCTTCCCTTTCTTTTTAACTCTTACCACATAACTTTCAGTATCATCTTTTTTTAAAAAAATCTTATTACCATTTTTGGAGATATCAGAAAAAAGAAGGGCAAAGTCAGAAGATAATTTTTTCACAACAGCCTTTTTATCAAGAAAATCCGTAATAAAATTAACTTTAGCATCTCCGGCAGAAGTAAACTCAGCTTCAAAAAGCCGTAAACCTGCTTCCGACAACAAAGCCAACCTGTATGATCTGTTCACAGGCATATATTTGATAACAGCCAACCCTGAAAAAACCTTTTCGCCGAAAATTATCCTGACATTGTAAAGCGACTTGTCGAATCCGGTATCATAAACCGGGATGAAATATTTTGTGCCTTCATCAAGCCTGCTGTATCCCTGCTGACGCAAGGTGCCACAAGAAACCAGAATTAGCAAAAGGCTACCTGGTATCAAAACGCTCGTCAGGTATCTCTTCATTGATTTTCTTGTTTATAAATTTAATAAGGGTATAATCACCCGACAATTCAATGACCTTAAAATCTGACACCGTATAATCATTTTTATTTATGAACAACTCAATAGTCTCTATATATTTCCGTAGTTCTTCCTGTTCGGGATGCAGTTGTATGAAAAAAAAATTATCGCTTTCATAAAATTCAGTTGAAAGGTTGGGCATATTTAATATTTTACCTTGAACAGAATTGATTATCAAGTCATTAATTTCATTAAACATCTTGCTTGATTCCAAATCGACTTTTATTTCACTGCCTTCACTTTTGATTAAAAGGTTGCCATTATTCAGAATGAGCAAATATGTATATGGAGAGGTATATTCAAGACGAAGCATATCAGGCTTTTTGTAAAGCAAGATGCCTTTTGAAATGATTTTTTCATCAAGGAATGTAAGATTCTTTTCCTGAACAAATTCTGTATTTATCGAATTGGTTTTCAAGGCCATCTCATTTACCTTTTGCCTGATATATGATGTATCGGCAACCTTAGTGAAACCGTCGGGCTGGGCAATTCCATAGGAAACAGCAAAAACACAAAGAATAAATAAAAGTATTTTATGCATGATCTTATATTATGAATGATTGGCAAAAATAGAGAATATATTTTAAAGAACCCTTTCCGGGTTTGCGACAAATTGCAATTTTTGAATATGCGCCCCTCAATCCCCTAAAGGGGACAAGCCTTCGCACACCTACTTAAATTGAAAACCGTCAATCATTTGAAAATACTATTTACGGGTTCGATTTACGAAATACGAAAGTATGCCTGTTTCCGGTAGTGCAATTTATCGTACACCCTAAATATCATCATTTATCAAATAATCCAGCCGTACAATCTCCATCCCTCCCTTTTTTATTATTTTGATAATATCATCAAGAATTTCAACCGTTTGCGGATTTGTATCGTGCAACAAAATGATATCACCGCCGGATAACCTCGATTCTATCTTCTTTAGTACATAATTCCCGTCTTTCATAGTATCGAATGTTCGTAAACTCCAGCCGATTACGGTATGACCTGTTTTTTTTACAGCCTTTGATAAGAAAGGATTTGTTACGCCGTAAGGAGGACGGAAAAACTCAACCCGGCTGCCGGTGATTTCTTTTATGATTACATCGGTTTTCTCAATCTCTCTTGCCATTTTTCCGGGAAGATTAAAGTCGAAAAGAAAGGGATGCGACCAGGAATGATTAC
>Ga0256913_10000358_pt1 | contig 23453 bp, 23 predicted proteins | sample Axial_MatmetaG_FD_185970 | JGI IMG/M metagenome (GOLD analysis project Ga0256913, IMG submission 185970) | Deep-sea worm associated microbial mat communities from Axial Seamount, Juan de Fuca Ridge, Pacific Ocean - Axial_Mat | ecosystem: Environmental > Aquatic > Marine > Oceanic > Microbial... | reverse complement strand
TTATAATGAGTGGTTTTTAGTTAAAAGATGATGTGCTTTTGGTTTTTCTTCTTAGATTTCAATAATTAGCTCCTAAACTTTACCAAATTATCTTACATTATCCCGATAGTGTTACAATAATTTGTTTTGTTTAAAAACTAATTATTTGAAACTGAGGACAAAGTATTAATCGAACTCAGGTTACTAGTTGCTTTTTATTGGATATTGATAATTCCTTGTTGGTTATTGGTTATTTAATTCTATGGTTAAATTGTTTTTTTGACACAGATGTACGCTGATTTTTTATGATTTTTTTACCACAGATTTTTAGGATTTCTTATTTTTTAATCTTTTTAATCTGACAATCTGTGGTTAATATTTTTAGAGTTCTATTGCTAAATGGTTAAAGTCTAATGTCTTATTACTAGTTGCTTTTTATTGGATATTGATAATTCCTTGTTGGTTATTGGTTATTTAATTCTATGGTTAAATTGTTTTTTTGACGCAGATGTACGCTGATTTTTTAAGATTTTTTTACCACAGATTTATAGGATTTCTTATTTTTTAATCTTTTTAATCTGACAATCTGTGGTTAATATTTTTAGAGTTCTATGGCTAAAGTGTTCTATGGTTAAATGGTTTTTTGTTTAGTTTTCAGCTATTGGAAAAATAAAAGTCTGTCTGGCTTGAAGACATAATAAATATTACAGAGTATTTTTATATTAAGGTATAAATTTGCCCTGAAAGAACTAATTTTTAGAAGCATCTTCAACTTCAATAATATCCTTTACAACAAATGCCTCCGGATATTCTTCAGCTATTTCTTCTAATAGTTTTAATGCATCAGATTGTTCTCTAAAATCTCCTACCCTAACCTTAAAATAAGGTGCATTATATTCTATATGTGCTTTTATATCTTTGTATGTTGATATAAACTTAGCTCTAGCTTCGGTTGCTAGTTTTTGTGCCGATTTGCTTGAACCAAAGAAAATCTGAATTCTATAACCATGAACACCTTCTTTTTTTGCAAAAGTTTCCATGTGTTTTTCCATTTGTAATCTAATTGAAGGACTTTCGTATATTTTTACTGTTCCTCCGGAGTTTTTTTCCAAATCTGTAAAAATATTAGAAGTATTACTATTCTCTTTTTGAGAAAAGCTAATATTAGATAATAATATAAAGCTAAGTAATATAAAAACTTGTTTAGTCATAATTGTTTGCAAGTTACAAATTTTTATTAATTATAAAAAACCCATCTTATCTAACAAGTCTAACTGCACAATTTCTGCACAAAGAAAGCTCTCCGTTTAATCTACGACGAGTTAAATCTTCTAAATTATCACGTAAAGAAGGAATTTTAACCTCCTTTATTACATCATAAGCAAAGGCATAAAGCAATAACATACGAGCTTCTTTAAATGGTATCCCACGTGCACGCATATAAAACATTGCTTCCTCATCTAATTGTCCAATTGTTGCACCGTGCGAACATTTTACATCATCGGCATAAATAATTAATTGTGGTTTTGTTTTTACTTTGGCAGTTTCAGACAATAGAATATTGTTGTTTGTTTGCTCTGCAATTGTATTTTGTGCATCTTTTGCAACATAAACCTCTCCATTAAAAGCTGCCGTAGCAGTATGGTCTAACACATTTTTAAACAATTGCTTTGATGTACAATTTGGTTTGAAATGGTTAATATATAAAGAATTATCTGTGTGCTGCGAATGGTCTGGCAGGGCTAATCCGTAGATGTTATTCTCACACCCTTCACCGTTCATTTCTACAAAAACATTGTTTCTAATAAATCCGCTTAACAAAGAAAATACTCCGCTCAAATATCTTGAATCTCGTTCTTGATGCACATAAGTTGCAGCTAAATTATTTGCTTCGTTATGTTGGTTTTGTAGCTTATAGAACTCAAATTCTGCATTCTCGCCAAGATAAATTTCGGTTACGGTATTTGTTAAAAATTCTGCTGAAGCCAAAGAATCATCACATAAAATAAATTCTGTTTTACTTCCTTTTTCTGCTACAATAAGATTTCGTGTATTAGAAAAATATCCTTTTTCATCTATCAATAAATCAACTATTTGTATTGGTTTATCAACAATTACATTTTTAGGTATGTAAATAAAAATACCATCTTGAGCAAAGGCAGTATTTAAATTAGTTAAACTATCTTTGCCGGTGCTTGCATATTTATTATAATGTTTTTCAAAAATCTCCGGAAACTTAATAGAAGCATCAATCATGCTTCCAATAATAACACCATTATCTAGTTTTTTTATCCTTTCTTTTTCGAAATATTTACCGCGAGAAAGAACTGTTAAGTGTGAATCTAAACTAAGAACATCGCATCTGAAAATATCATCAATATTAATATTTAGCTCAATTGGTTTAAACGAAACATTATAATCTTTACTAAAAACATTTGATAAATCGGAATATTTATACTTTTCGTCTTTTTTTGTGGGAATACCTTGCTTTTTAAATTCGGCAAAAGCTTTGCTTCTGTGCTTATTTATAGCATCTGATGAATATTTATTTATATCATCAATATTTGCTTCAAATAAATCGAAAAGGTCGGTATTGTATTTTTTATTATCCATTCTAATAATTTTAATTTTATGTTTATTTATTAAATGTTATGACATTTAATATTAAACATTATCTACCTGCTTTTTAATCCAGTCATACCCCTTTTCTTCCAACTCAAAAGCAAGCTCTTTTCCTGCTGTTTTCACAATTTGTCCTTTGTAGAGAATATGTACAACATCGGGAACAATATAATCTAACAATCGTTGATAATGAGTAATAACAACCGTTGCAGTGTCTGGTCTTTTAAGTTTATTAACTCCATTTGCAACAATTCTAAGAGCATCAATATCGAGTCCGGAATCTGTTTCATCTAAAATTGCTAGTTTTGGTTCCAGCATTGCCATCTGAAAAATCTCGTTTTTCTTTTTTTCTCCACCGGAGAAGCCTTCGTTTACAGAACGATTTGTAAGTTTTGAATCTATCTCAACTAAATCTTTCTTTTCTCTCATTAATTTTAAAAATGCAGAAGCATTTAATGGTTCTATACCTTGTGCTTTACGTTGTTCGTTAACAGCAGTTTTAATAAAATTAACCATACTAACTCCCGGTATTTCAACAGGATATTGAAATCCTAAGAAAATTCCTGCTGCGGCACGTTCTTCAACCGACATTTCCAGTAAGTTTTTTCCATTGTAGATAATTTCTCCTTCGGTCACTTGGTAATCTTCGCGACCGGCTATAACAGCCGAAAGAGTACTCTTTCCGGAACCGTTTGGTCCCATTATAGCATGAACTTCGCCTGCTTTTATTTCGAGATTAATTCCGTTAAGAATTTGTTTCCCGTTTATAGATGCTTTTAAATTTTTTATTTTTAACATATTTTTTTAGACTTTAGATATTAGACCTTTGATATCAGACTATATCTTATTATTTACTTTATGAACTTTTAACTCTGTTTATCCAACACTTCCTTCTAAGCTGATTTGCAATAATTTTTGTGCTTCAACAGCAAATTCCATCGGCAATTTACTCAACACTTCTTTTGCATAACCATTTACTATTAAGCCAATTGCATCTTCGGTAGGTATTCCTCGTTGGTTGCAATAAAATATTTGGTCTTCGCTAATTTTCGATGTTGTAGCTTCGTGTTCTGCTATTGCAGTGTTATTATCAATTTCTATGTAAGGATATGTATGTGCACCGCAGGTACTACCGAGTAAAAGCGAATCGCATTGCGAAAAATTACGGGCATTATCTGCTTTTTTGGTAATTTTTACCAGACCTCTATACGAGTTATTACTTTTTCCTGCCGAGATACCTTTACTTATTATGGTAGATTTTGTATTTTTTCCCATATGTATCATTTTGGTACCTGTATCGGCTTGTTGATAATTATTTGTTACTGCAACCGAATAAAATTCGCCAATAGAATTATCTCCTTTTAATATTGTGCTTGGATATTTCCAAGTAATTGCAGAACCTGTTTCTACTTGTGTCCACGATAGTTTTGAATTTTTCCCATAACAAATTCCGCGTTTTGTTACCAGATTAAAAATTCCACCTTTACCTTCTTTATTACCGGGATACCAGTTTTGCACGGTAGAATATTTTACTTCGGCATTTTCGTGGATATAAATTTCTACAACTGCTGCGTGTAGCTGATTTTCATCGCGTTGTGGTGCTGTGCAACCTTCGAGATAAGAAACATAACTGCCTTCGTCTGCAATTATTAATGTTCTTTCGAATTGTCCTGTATTTTCGGCATTTATTCTAAAATACGATGATAATTCCATTGGAGAACGTACTCCTTTTGGGATATACACAAAAGAGCCATCGCTAAAAACAGCAGAATTAAGTGCTGCAAAATAATTATCGTTATACGGAACAACTGAGCTTAAATATTTTTTTACCAAATCGGGATAATCTTTTACGGCATCGCCAAAAGAACAAAAAATTATACCTAGTTCTGCTAGTTTTTCACGAAAAGTAGTTTTTACCGAAACGCTATCAATAACAGCATCAACAGCAACTCCTGCAAGCATTTTTTGTTCATCAAGCGGAATCCCGAGTTTTTCGAAAGTGTCTCTCAATTCCGGATCAACTTCGTCCATGCTTTCGAGCTTTTTTTTGGGTTTTGGCTCCGAATAATAAATTATATCTTGATATTTTATCTCAGGAATATCTAAGTGAGCCCAATTTTTCATCTCATGTTCTTTCCACCAACGAAACGCTTTTAAACGATATTCTAAAAGCCATTCGGGTTCGTTTTTTTTGGCAGATATCGTTCTTACGGTTTCTTCAGTTAAACCAACTTTTATTTTTTCGTCGTTTAAATCTGATGTAAAACCATATTTATAATCGCTTTCGGTTACTTCGCCTATTATTTTATCTTCTTCTTTCATAAATGAAATACAAATTCATATTATTGATAATCTGATTGTTATGCATCTAAATAGAAACAATCTAAATTATTGCAAATATATGCAAGTAATGTATAAATACAAAGTAAAAAAGCTTAATAAAACAAAATAAATTTTTAGAAATACAAGCGTTTATTTGAAATGACTATATTTAATTTGCAACTTAACAATTTAACCCGCATTATTACCTATTGGTGAGAGCTATGCCGTTCATACGTTTTTTATGATAAGAGGAGTTCTATTAATTATTTTCTTACAATAAAACAGCAGATTGTTTGTTATTTTGTTCCCATAAGGATTTTCATAATTCCCCATATACTTTTTTTAATTGTTTTCAACAATTAATGCGTGCTCAAAAGTATAAGAAATATCCAAAATCGGGTGTATTAAAACAAGCATAGCATTCGTGTATCTTTATGTTAATTAAAAACTTACAGTTTTATGTGAATTTTTTGATGAATAATGCGGGTTAATAGAACCAAACTTATTAGAATAATTTTATTACTTTTATCTAAAATTTAAAAGCGATGAAACAAGTAATAATTGAGACTAAATTTTCTGAATACGAAAACATTAACGAGTTAGATAATGATTTAAAACTTTTATCGGAAAAATCTATAGACGTTTTAGATAGTGCCTATGCTCCGTATTCTGAATTTAATGTTGGAGCAGCAGTATTGCTCGAAAACGGAGAAATTATTACAGGAACAAATCAAGAAAATGCTGCCTATCCATCGGGGTTATGTGCCGAAAGAGTTGCAATTTTCTATGCAAATTCAAAATATCCGAATGTAGCAATAAAAGCATTGGCAGTTGCTGCCAAAAAAGATGGAGAACTTATTGCAAATGCTGTTCCGCCTTGTGGTGCATGTCGCCAAGTAATGCTCGAAACCGAAAACAGATTTAACACAAATATGAAACTAATAATGATTAGCAAAAACTCTGTTTTAACTGTAGATAATGCAAAATCTTTACTGCCACTTTCGTTTGATGCCGATTATATAAAATAATATGAAAAAACTCTTAGGCATATTAATATTGTTTATATCAGTTTTTGGATTTTCGCAAAATGCTTTGCAGTTTGCACAAGTTGTAGAACACGATACTCTTATTATATATCAAAAAGATAAAATAAATTTAAGTTATATAGGTTATCTAAATCAAGAAGAAACAAAAAAGGGTAAAATATTATTAATTAACGATACTGCTATTGTAATAGGTAATAGTTTTTTAGGAAATTATTACAACAAAAAAACTATTTTAATTTCAGATATACAAGGAGTTAGAAAATATAGTAAGTTTAGACAAATTGCTAAATTTTCGGTAAATGTAATAATAATAGCAGGTAGTATTTTATTGCCCGAAGCTTTAGGGATAACAAGTGTTGTAGGTATTTATTCAACTGCACTTGGAGCAAGTTTTGTTGGTTTGGGAATTTCTACATTAATTTTTCCCGATAAAATAAAAATATCGAAACGAACCGGTTGGGATATAAAAATACTTTATCCTGTTGGATTAAAATAAAAACCAAAAATATGAAAAAACTAAGTTTAATATTATTAGTTCTTGTTTTGAGCATAGCCAATGCACAAGACAAAGAACAAGCACGCAAAGATTTAAAAATATTAACTTCAGACGAGTTTCACGGTCGTGGTTTTTGTTGCAATGGCGACAAAATTGCAGCTAAATTTTTAGCAGAGCAAATGAAATTATCAGGATTAAAATCTTTTGGGAAAGATTATTATCAAAAATTCAAATTTCCTATAAATACTTTCCCCGGAAAAATATCGGTGAAAATAGACGATAAAGAATTAAAATTAGGTGCCGATTTTTTAATCGAAGTTATCAGCGGAAGCGTGAAAGGAGAATTTGAATTAAAAGAATTCGATTTATCTGACAATGATTACACCGACAAATTTGTAATTCTTGATAAGAAAAAAATTGAAGGATTGAGTAAAAAGAAAATAATGGCTATTGAATATCTTAATTCACTTAATGCAAAAGGAATTATCGAAATTATTGATGGAAATCTTATACAAGAACAAAGTCAACAAGCAGCAAATCATGTTTGGGTGCAAATAAAACGAGAAAGTTTTAATGCAAACGCAAAAAAGATAAGTATAGAGGTGAAAAATAAATTCTACAAAGCATATCAAACACAAAATGTAATTGGTTATGTGCAAGGCGAAGTTGATACTTTTCTTGTATTTTCGGCACATTACGACCATTTGGGTAGAGTTGGCGAAACTGCTGTTTTTCGTGGTGCTAACGACAACGGAAGCGGCGATGTTCTTACTCTTAACCTTATGCGATATTATGCAAAGCCCGAAAACAAACCGCATTATTCAATGGCATTTATGTTTTTTAGTGGCGAGGAAGTCGGTTTGTTAGGATCGAAATATTATTCAGAAAATCCGTTATTCCCTCTTAAAAAAATCAAGTTTTTAATTAATCTCGATATGATTGGTAATGGTGAATATGGAATAACAATTGTTAATGGCAAACAATTTAATAAAGAAGTTAAAATCTTGCAAGAAATAAATGACGAACATAAATATCTTGCTAAAATAAAATTGCGTGGCGAAGCTGCAAACAGCGACCATTATTTTTTCTATTTCAATAGTGTTCCTTCAATATTTATCTACACCGAAGGCATATATAAGGAATATCATAATATTTACGATATTGAAGAGAGCTTGCCTTTAACTGAGTTTGATGATTTATTCAGATTATTAACTACTTTTGTAGAAAAATATAGATAAATGAGTGTAACCATAATAATTGCAATAATAACATCTTTGGTATCTGTTATTGCATTTAAAAATCCTGATATTAAAGATAAATTATCTTTTAATGCCTACAAAATATCGCATAATAAAGAAATACATCGAATTTTCACCCATGCTCTTATACATGCCGATTGGATGCATTTAATAATAAATATTTTGGTATTTGTTTCGTTTGGAAACGTTGTTGAGCAGTATTTTCAGATTTTTTTTCCTGATAAATATTTGCTTTACTACTTAACACTTTATATTGGTGGAATTATCTTTTCTTCTATATACGGATTAATGAAGCACAAAGACAATTACTATTATAACGCGGTAGGTGCTTCGGGAGCTGTGTCTGCAATATTGTTTGCATCTATATTAATAGACCCGCTTCACGAACTATATTTTTATATGATATTTCCTATTCCGGGAATTGTTTTTGGTGTTTTATACTTGTTTTATTCCTATAAAATGAATAAAAGAGGTGGCGATAATATTGCACACGATGCTCATTTATTTGGGGCAATTTTTGGTATGATTTATCCGGTAATGATTATGCCAAACTTATTTATGCATTTTATAAAAGAAATTTTATCGGTTTTCGGATAAGATTAGTACTGAACATCTTTTTTATATTTCCAACGCTTATGCGACCAAAGCCAATTTTCAGGTTTTTTGCGGATAATTTCTTCTAATATTTCAAAATATTTATCTGTAATTTCGTATTCCTTAGTTTCTTTTGGATTATCGAAAAGTGTTTTTGCCGTAATTTCGTAGTAACCTCGTTTTACTCTTTGTATTTCAATAAATACTACAGCCAAATCTAGCATTTTAGATAATTTCTCGGCTCCAATATGCACAGGGGTTTCTTGATTTAAGAAATGTTTCCAATATTTTATTTTTGCATGATGAGGACTTTGGTCAGCCATAAACATATAAAGCTTATCGCCTTGTTTGTGCGATAACATTACATTGTAAGTTTCTTCCATGGGATACAATGTAAAACCAAATTTTTCGCGTGTTCTAACAAGATATTTATCCATTACAGGATTTTCAATTTTACCATAAACCGCCCAACATTCTTGCGGAACCCATAATGCTGTACTTACTCCGTATTCCCAATTTGTATAATGTCCCATAAGCATCATTACACTTTTGTTATTATCGTAATGTTGCTGAAAAACTTCAGGATTTACAAATTTGAAACGTTTCTTTATCGATTTTTTACTTATGCTAAATTCTTTAACTGTTTCAATTATTACATCTGTTAGATTTTTAAAAAACTTTTTCTCAATTTCTTTTAATTCTTCGTGCGATTTTTCAGGAAAACTGTTTTTTAAATTATCGTAAACAACTTGTTTTCTGTAGCCAATTACATGATAAATCATAAAAAAAGCAAAATCTGAAATGCCGTATAAAATCCAATGTGGTAAAAGTGATATTAAATAAATATATGCTACTCCTATGTATGTCAGTGTTTTGCTAATCATATTAAATAGTAAAAAATTAGTTGTAAAGGTCTAAATATTTATCATATAAACAAAAAATCCGATATCAAAATTGATATCGGATTTTTTAGATTTTTTCTTAAACATTAATGATTAGAACGAGAAATTTCTGTCCAATTAAATCCATTCCAAACAAATGTTATATTATCGGAATAATATAAAGTGCAATTTCCTGCCATTCTAGTATTTGCAGTAGAAGTATTGTCATTAATTGTAATTCCATTAGACCCTCTATTTTCAATTATCAAAACTTGCCCTACATATGTTCCATCATTTATTTTCCCTATCGTTACTGCTGATGAAGAAGTTATTCTATAATAAGAATTTACAGGTGTAATATCTGTACCCGAAACAACAGTTAAACTATTGTTATTTTCCATCACAAATAAATCTTTTACATGAACAGTAGAATTAAATTTAACATAGTCATTATCAAATTCTCCATAAATTAATGGAGTATTTGAGCCAGAGTTTTCGATATATAGTTTATTATCACCGGTAGCATTTTTACCTGCTTCATAACCAATAAATATTTGATTACTTCCTGTTGAACTTTGTCCTGCATGAGTACCAATAATTACAGAGTTTGCTACACTTGTTGCTGTACCACCTACACAACTGCTTCCAATAAAAACATTACCTCCGGCAGTATTATTGTATCCCGCAATTGTACCAATTTGGACATTTTCACCACTTATACTTCGCATACCTGCACTATTTCCAATAAAAACATTGTTTCCTGAATTGCTAAATTCACCAGCACCTGCACCTAAATATACATTATTACTCGATGTATAATTTTTACCTGCTTGATAACCCATAATTAAATTATATGAACCATTGTTATTGTAACCTGTAGAATCTCCAAGATATACATTAAAATTACCTGTTGCTATATTTCCTCCGGCATTGTTCCCAATATAAATATTATTCTTTCCTGTTGTGTTATCGGTACCGGTTTTGTAACCAATAAAAACATTATTTTCTCCAGATAGATTTTCATATCCAGATTTAGAACCAATAAATATATTTTCTTTTCCGTTATTTGCATTAAATCCATACCCAGCAGATTCTCCAATATAAATATTATTATCTCCTGATGATTGATTACGTCCTGCAAGTGGGCCTATAAATATATTATCATCTCCGCCTGTTGCATTTACCCCTGCATTATTTCCTAAAAAAGTATTCCCACTACCATCAACTAAATCTCTACCACTTTGGTATCCAAGAAATAAATTGTATGCTCCATCATTATTTTCTAAACCTGCATTATATCCTAAAAATATATTTGCATATCCAATATTATTATTTTTTCCAGCAGCATAACCAACAAATACATTTGTATATCCGCCTGTACTAAAATATCCACAGCTATCACCAATAAAAACATTAGCTGAACCATTTGGGAAAGAGCTTCCGGTTATATTATGACCTACACCATTACCTATAAATACATTCCCCATTCCTTCTTGATTGTTAACACCTGCTTTGTTTCCAATAAAAATATTGTTGTAACCTGTTGTGTTGCTCATTCCTGCATTATATCCTAAAAATACGTTTGCATCACCATCTGTTAATGATTTTCCTGCTTTGTATCCAAATACTGAATTGTATAATCCTGTTGAGCTAATATTTATTCCCGCACTGTCACCAATAAAATAATTATCGTCTGATAAGTGCATTGTTCCTCCATTACTTTCTGATGTTGAACCTGCAAAACCTTCAACTTGGAAACCACCTTGGTGACCTGTTCCTGTATTTTCATTATCATAATAAATACGTGCACTATCGGGTGTAATTCTTAAATATTCGTTAGATATTGATTTGTTTAAACGATATCCACCAACTGCAAAACCACCTTTGTCAGTATTTGCTTTTACTCCTGTATCATCAACCCAAATACGAACTCCACCATCGTAAACAGCAAAAATTGTTTGCCCGTCTTTGTTTTTTACTTCAAATAATGCTGAATCAGGATCAACACTTGCATCACCTTGCACAACCATTTTTCCTGATGGATTATTTGTTCCAACTCCTACCCAACCATCATTATAATAGATATTATTTCCGTTTTCTTGCCATTGGTTTGAGTATTGGCCTAGATATATCTGACCACCATTTGTTAAATAAAGAGTATCGTTATTTATATTTAGAGTTTGCATTTCGTTATTTGGGTCTGCATCAGCATCGTCTTTGTTTTCTACATCTTTTGCATAAAGTGCAAACGGTACAGAAAGTAATTGCGATGTTCCCATTTCGGAATATGCAGTTCCTCCGTTTTCATCAATTTCTACTTTTAAAAAATATGGTCCTGCCGCCCAATCTATTGTAGAAAAATCATCGGAAGTATTTCCGCTGCCAATATTCAAATTAATTAAACCAAAAGAGTTTGTTGTAATGTTAAAGTCTTCAATATATATGTCCATACCTGTCATACTTCCTTGAAGTATAGATATTTGCACAGAAATATTTTGGTCGGGCAAAACATTTCCTGTTGCATCTCTAACAACTGCCTGATATTTAAAATTATTAGGTACTTGTGCAAAACTTGTGACTATAATAAAAGTCAATACGATTAGTAAAGTTATTTTCTTCATTATTTCTATATTTACTTGTTGTTAATTAATATAATACTACAAAGATAATATTTTATTTAATATTTTAAATGACGTTCTTTTTTCTCGGGATAAATATCATCAATTTTAATTAAAATTCCTGTTTCTTCTACTTCGCCAAATTTGTAGTTCATTGCTGTACCAAAGGATTTCATTGTTGATGATAAACCCATGTAGGAATTAATAAGTGGAGGAATATTTTCCCCTAAATCCCTAACTAATTTGTTTAATATTTTTTTATCTTCTTTAAAATCATTTTTAACAAAATATTTTTCTATTTCTTCAGTATTATGATGGTATCCAAGTGGTTCTCGCGGATATACAAGTCCTTTTTCATCACCAAAATAGTGATTTAAGAAAAATAAAATTAAATCTCGAGCTTTTTGGTTAAAAGAGGTGTACATAGTAACTTTTCCGAAAAAATATTTCATTTCTGGATTTGTTACAACCAAAGCACCTAGCCCGTCCCATAAATTATCTAGAGCAAATAAAGCTTTTCGTCCCACTTTTGTACTTTGATAGATGGGCTGCACAAAACTTCGTCCTAATTCTATAGTATGAGGAAAATAGTCTTTTTTAAATTCTGATGAAAACTCAAACAAACCTCGTGTTGCAATTGCATATTTTCCATGTTGGTCTTTTGGAGCTTTATTACCTAAAATATATCTATAACCACCAAGTATTTCTTTTCTTTCCGGATCCCAAACAACAAGCTGTTCGTATGCTTCTTTGGCAGTATCGTAAATATCAATATCGGCTTCTTTGCCTGTGCCTCCGCCGGCATATCTAAAAGTAATCTCACGTAACCTGCCAATTTCCATAACTACATTTGGCGAATTATGATAATTTACAACATAAATCTCGTTCCCTCCGTTATTTGTTTTTCTTAATAAACGGTCTTTATTTAATTCTTGTTCTAATTTTTCTACCGGTACATCAGAAATAACTTGCTTCATATTAATTGTTTTTACGAACTAAAATAAAAAATTCATGTAAATATAAGTTTTTTTTTAATTCTCGGATAAAATTCGGACATAATTAATTTAAAAATTTAAATTTGCTAATCATTTACATTAAATTGATGAAAATAAAAACAGAAAAAAAATATGATATTGTTATTGTAGGAGGAAATATTTTTTCTGCACAATTAGCTGTGCAATTAGCTAATATAGAACTTAAACTTTTGTTGATATCACATAGTGATATAAGCGATTGCAGCGATAATTTTTTTATAGAAACACTAAATTCATATAAACCAAAACAAAATCATGAATTTTATTCTTCTTATTCTCATTCTGTAATACCTACAGATGTTTTTATCTTAAATAATACTAATGTATTAGATAGTGTTTCAAAAAAAATTCAATCTGTTGTTAGAAAAAAACTTATATCAAAAAAAGATTTTAAAAACTATGAAAAAACACTTATTACAAAAGCTAATATTACAATAAAAAAAGAAAAAAGCTATAAAATTAGTTATTCTCGATTGTGCATAGATACCATAAAAACTGCAAAAGCGACCAAGCTTGATATTTTAAGCTATACTTCTATTAAAGAGCTAAAAACAGGTAAAATAATTATAAATTCAGGTAAAGAAATTAAAGCAGATTTAATAATAAATACAGATTTTTCTTTGCTCGAAGATGAATTGAAAAACAGTGTAGTTACTACAGAAAATTATATTTTTACTATTCCTAAATTTGTTTTAAATATTAAAAATCCATTAAAAATAATAGATAAAAATACAATAAATATAATACCTTATTTTTCCGAAATTTTTATTTGTTCCGATAATAAAAAAACTGATATTATTATAGATAAAATTAAAAATAATATAGGGATTGAAATAAACAAAAAACTAATTATTAAAGAACATATTGTAAGAAAATATAATTCCAATATATTATCAAGAACTAAAAAAATTATTCATGTTTTCGAAAATGATTATCATAACAATAAAGAAAAAATAAATTATGTTTTATCTGAAGTTTTAAATTTACTTTCTTTAGAAACTGCTGATTATAAGGAATATAAACTCTCGACAAGCTTTAATATACAAGCCGATAAATATAATTTTATTAGAATGCTTGAGCAAGGATATTTGCAAGTGCAAGAAACAGGAGTTACTCCAAACGAATACACAGTTTTGTTTTATAGATATGGTAATGATTTAGAGAAAATAACCGAAAAAGCATACGATTTTTATAATGATAAAGAAACCAGAAAACATGCTTGGCTTTATGCAGAACTTTGGTATTCTGTAAATTATGAATTTGTTAAAACTCCTGATGATTTTATTTACAGAAGAACAAATTTTGGTTTAATAAATCAATTAGATGATGAAAAACGAGAAATAATTACTAATTTTATAGACAATGCAAAATAAATTAAACATAACAATAGTACAATCCAATTTAGTTTGGGAAAATATTGAAGCAAATTTGCAAAACTTTTCTAAAAAATTAGAGAATCTACAAAACAGCGATTTAATTATTTTACCCGAAATGTTTAATACAGGCTTTTCTATGAACTCGAAAAATTTAGCCGAAAAAACTGACGGGAAATCTTTGAAATGGCTAATTAATCTGGCAAAAGAAAAACAATCGGCAGTTATTGCAAGTTTAATTATAGAGGAAAACAAGCAGTTCTTTAATCGTTTGTATTTTGTTTTGCCAAATGGCAATTTGCAGTTTTACAACAAACGACATTTGTTTCGTATGGCAAACGAACATAACTACTATTCGCCGGGCAAAGAAGAATTAATTGTGAAATACAAGGGCTGGCGAATAAAAACTTTGGTTTGCTACGATTTGCGTTTTCCCGTGTGGTCGAGAAACAAAAATAACTACGATTTATTAATTTATGTTGCAAATTGGCCTGAACGAAGAAGCGAGCCATGGAAAATTTTACTTAAAGCCAGAGCAATAGAAAACCAAAGCTATGTTGTTGGTGTTAATAGAGTTGGCACTGATGGCAATAATGTAATTTTCTCGGGAGATTCGGCTGTAATAAATCCAAAGGGAGAAATAATATCTGAAACAAAAGCTCACGAAGAAACTGTAGAAACTCTTGAAATTGACTTAGATGAATTAAACGAATTTAAAGAAAAATTCCCTGCATATATTGATGCTGATAATTTTGAGATTAAATAAAAAACAATGAAAAAACTAATTGTATGTGCTACAAAAGCAGAGGTAAATAAAACGCTTTCAGAAAATAATTTTTCTGAAAGTAAAGAAATTAAAAACCTGTATGAAGCTAAAGAAATTGATATTTTTATTTCGGGAATTGGTTCGGCTTTTACTGTTTTTAATTTAACTCAATTATTGCAAAACAAAACTTATAGCCAAGTTGTTAATGTAGGAATTGCAGGCACATATAATAAAAATATTAATTTAGGAGAGCTTGTTTTTGTAGAAAAAGATAGCTTTGCCGATTTAGGCATTGACGATAATGGAGTGTTCAAAACTCTTGAAGAAGAAAATCTATCGGACCAAACTAACAAATTTTTTAGCTCTGAAAACAGCTTAGAATTACCCTACAAAAAAGTAAATGCAATAACCGTAAACACAGCAAGTGGTTCTTTAGAAAAAATTGAGCTTTGGAAGAAAAAATTCAATCCAGATATTGAAACAATGGAAGGAGCAGCAGTTTTTCTGGTTTGTAATAATTTAGATATCCCTGTTATGCAAGTTAGAGCTATCTCTAATTTTGTGGAACTACGCAATAAAGCAAATTGGAAAATAAACGAAGCTTTTTTGGCTATCGACAATTTTATAACATCTTATTTAATCCCCAAAAAATAAAAACAGCATACCCAAAAATTCTTATAATCCTGAAAAGAGATAAAAGTATTAGTTTTTTAAAAGGATAATGCAATACTCCTGCAAGCATTGTTATTGTTGAAAAAGGCAATGGAAACAATGCTGCAAAAACAATTACAAATCCACCATATTTATTTATTTGTTTAATATGATTATCATATTTTTTTCGAATATATCTGTTTATTCTTGGTATACGCCTAATTTGTTTTCCAATAATATAAGAAAGAATACCACCTAGATATGATAAAACCGAAAGTATTGCTACTCCTAAATACGGATTTGGACATTGTTTTGCCCAAGCGGCAAATAAATCAGGTGGGATAAGACCAAGCAAAGTTTCAGAGATAAAGAAAATAATAAAAACTAATACACGGTTTACTTCTTCGAATAAATATTTAAAAATAGCATCAAAATCTATTATATATTTTTCGATAAAATATAATGTAATAACAATGCTTATTAAGATTAAAAAAAGTTTTATTAATGTTTTTCCCAAAAAACGATATAAGCCGGTGCGTTTATAATAATTATGATAAACACTTAAACTATGTTTTCTATTTTGTTTTATATCGCTAGGCATAATTTATTTTAGTAATTTGCTCAAATTTACGAATTATATCTTTTAATGTTTTGATTTTAACAAAATTTGGGTTTATTTATTATCTTCGCAATAATTTTAGTGCAATTAATTGATAGATAATGTTTAGAACAGAGTTTGAAATAGCAGAATTTAAGGATAAAATATCAACAAAATCTAAGTTGATGTTTTTTGGTTCGTGTTTTACTGAAAATATAGGCGAAAAAATTGCGAATTTGCATTTACAAAATATTATCAACCCTTTTGGGATACTATACAACCCTGCTTCTGTTTCAGAAAATATCAGATTATTAATCAATAATAAAAACTTTACCGAAAAAGATTTAAACCGGAATAACAACAAATGGTTTTCTTATAATCATCATGGTAAATTTTCTGATGAGGACAAAAACAAATGTTTGCAAAACATTAATACTGAAATAAATAAAGCAAGTAGTCTTTTAAAAGATACAGATTTTCTTTTTATAACATTTGGCACTTCGTGGATTTATCGGCTAAAAAGCAACAACAAAATTGTTGCAAATTGCCATAAAATTCCTGCAAAAGAATTTAACAGAGAACGCTTAACAATTCCCGAAATTGTTGATGATTACACAAAACTGATTTCCGAAATAAAAAATATTAACCCAAAAATAAAAATTATTTTTACGGTAAGCCCAATTCGCCATTGGAAAGATGGTGCAAATGGCAACCAGCTAAGTAAATCGGTTTTGCTTTTGGCAATCGAAGAAATTACAAAACAAAATGCCGCTTGTTTCTATTTTCCGTCTTACGAAATTATTATGGACGATTTACGAGATTATCGTTTCTATTCTACTGATATGCTACATATTAACGAAACAGCAATAAATTATATATGGGAAAAATTTACAACTACTTTTTTCGATAATTCAACATTAGAATATGCTAAGAAAATTAATAAAATAAACTCGGCATTAAACCACAGAACAGAAAACAATAAAACTGAAAAATATATCGAATTTATAAATTCAAATATAGTTAAAGTAAAAACCTTAGAAACTGAATTTAATATTAATTTATCGGAGTTAGTTAAGGCGTTTAAAAGAAAGTTGTAGCACATTAAAGAAATAATGTAATTATGACTTCAAAAAATTACATAAACTGCCTTCATTTTTTAAATCAAAAGAAAATGTAAAAAATACGTTTGGTGTAAAATTTTGATTTTTGTAACTTTTAAGTTACCTTTGTCGTAATGAAGATTAGAAAAGTAATCGCATATAAGGATTATTTTGAGGACTTTTGGAAAAACAGCCAATGAAAGTTCAGGACAAGATATTTAAAGTTATCGAGGCGATAGAAACTTTAGAAAGAGTTCCTAAAAATTATCTGAAAGCAATTACAGGAACGAAAGGACTTTATGAAGCAAGAATTTCATTAGCATCGAATATTTAGAGAGTGTTTTGTTTTTTTGACGAAGGGAAATTAGTAATTCTACTAAATGTCTTTACTAAAAAGACACAAAAAACACCGAAAAAAGAAATTGATAAAGCACTTCGATTAATGGCTGATTATTATAACGAAAAAAAGGGGGAAAAGAAATGAAAACAAAAAGTTGGGATAATATAAAAGATAAAATATACGGGAAAAAAGGAACTGAAAGACGAGATGAACTTGAAAGAGAAGTTGAACCTTTTAAAATTGGTCTTTTACTTCGTAAAGCACGAGAAGAAAAACAATTAACACAGGAACAATTGGGTGAAATAATTGATAAAAAAAGAACATATATTTCCCGTGTTGAGAATAATGGAAGTAATCTAACTCTTAAAACACTTTTCGATATTGTTGAAAAAGGATTAGGAGGGAAAGTAAGAATTTCGATTGAAGTATAATGAAAAACATGCTACAACAAATGCATATAAAAAATAGCGATTTCACTGGATATTTGGGCAGTGTAGCTCATATCTGGCTCCGCCAAATCTGCGATTTGACTAATTTGAAAGCTTGCAAATTTGGCTACTTGGTTTTAACGAACTGAAACCGCTCGTAATCCGCAACTGCTCTTGCACTCACCGATAGAGCTGCTCTAATAAAAGCATTTTTTTTTTCAAAGATAGTTAATCAGCGTTTATCTGCAACTAAAAAAATAATTAATAATTGTTTACTACCTTTGTAAAATAAATAAAAAGTAATGCGAATAGATATTTTAACAATTTTTCCCGATTTATTTCTTGGAGTAACGCAAAACTCCATTATAAAAAGAGCTATTGACAGCAAAACTGTTGAAATTGTTGTGCACAATATTCGCGATTATTCTAAAGATAAACACAACAAAGTTGACGATTATGCTTTTGGCGGAGAAGCCGGTATGGTTATGACAATTCAACCCATTGCAGATTTAATTAATAAATTGAAATCGGAGCGAGAATACGAAGAAATTATTTATACCTCGCCCGATGGTGAAACTTTAAATCAGCAAACATCAAACAGTTTATCTTTGCTAAATAATATAATGATATTATGTGGTCATTATAAAGGAATTGACCAGCGAATTAGAGATTTATTTATAACAAAAGAAATATCAATTGGCGATTATGTTTTAACAGGTGGCGAACTTGCTGCTGCTGTAATTACCGATAGCGTTGTGCGATTAATCCCCGGTGCAATTTCCGATATAGAATCTGCTTTGTCTGATACTTTTCAGGATAATCTTTTAGCACCACCTGTTTATACCAGACCTGCCAATTATCAAGGACACAAAGTTCCGGATATTTTGCTTTCGGGTAATTTTAAAGAAATAGAAAAATGGCGATTAGAACAAGCTCTTGAAAAAACTAAAAAACTAAGACCCGATTTGCTTGATTAAAGTTTAGTATGGATTATAGCACATTAATTTATAATAAAATATCCTGCATTGTTTGTATGCAAACTGTTGAAGAAAAAAATTAGACGCTTCGAGGTTTTTAATTTAACCCGAAAAATTCATAATTTTTCTACATATTATAAATAAAAAAATTAATGTATATTTGTTACAAATTATTTCAGCAATTAAATGAATAAGGAAGAGTTTTATAATTATTTATCTAATCCGGAGCTTTTATCAAATATCAGCGAAACTGATATTGATGATATTATTGCCGAATTTCCTTATTTTCAGACAGCTTACATATTAAAAGCAAAGATTTTATCCAATAAAAAAAGTATAAAATTCGATAATCAAATTAAAACTACTTCGCTTTATGCTCTCGATAGACGTTTGTTGTATAAGTATATCAACACAAATTATTCTGCACAAAGCATAAAAGAGGAAGCTCAAAAAGAAGAAATTATTCTTGTTGAAAAACATGAAACTATTGAGAAAGCAGAAACTGAAACTGTAGCAGAGACAAAAGAACCTGAAATAATTACTGAAAATCCAACTGAGGAAATTGTTGAGGGAGAAAAAGAGATAAAACCTGTTACAGAAAAAGAAATTACCGAGGAAGTTAAGTTAGCAGAAGAAAAAGAACTTGTTACAGAAAAAACTGAAAGTCAAAAAGAAGAAAAAGCCGAACCAATAATTACAGAAACTAAACAAGAAGAAATTATTGCCGAAAGCAAGGAGCCTGAAGAAGCAACAATAGTTAGCGATGAGCCAAAACAAGAACAAATCCAAGAAATAGAACAAGTTGTAGAAGCTAAAAAAGAAACTGAAATAATTGCAGAAGAAGCAACAGAAACTGTTGAAGAAGCTAAACCTAAAGAAATTGCCAAGCCTGTTATTAAAACAAGATTCTCGGGCAAACGAACTGTTGCCGACGAAATTTTAGATAAGCTTAGAAGCAGAATAGAAAACCAAGAAGGCGAAAGCATAGCCGATAAAATTCTGCGAGAAGCTAAAGAGCGAAAAGCCAAGAAAAAACTGCAAGTTACTGAAACATCAAAAAAGAAAGAGAAAGCAGTTTCTAAACCGGAACCAATAATTGAAAAAATCGAAAAACCGGAAATAATTAAAGAAAAAGAACTAGAGATAATAAAACCTAAAAAGAAAATATATTTTGTTAAAATCGACAGCGATAAATTAAAATCACATCAAGAAGAAGAAAAACAAGAAACTATTACAGAGCAAGAAAAAGTAAAACCAATTGAAAAAAGAAAAATATACTTTGTTAAGATTAATGCCGAAAGTTTATTCTCTAAATCAACGAAAGTTGAAGAAAAAGAAACAATTAGCGAGGATATTATAGTAGAACCACCAATAATAATAGAACCTGAATTAGAAGAACTTATTGAGCAACCTGTTGCTAGTTACTATAATATTGAGGACGAAATAGAAGAAGAACCCGAAACAATATCTCCAAGTTCCGAAATGGGATTTGCCGATTGGCTAAATTTTGTAGAGAACAGAAACAAAAAACCAAAAGAAACAAACAAAAATAGCTTAATAGATAAGTTTATTTCTGAAAATCCGAGCATTTCTATTAATGTAGAAGATAACACAAATCAAGAAAACGAAGAAAAACCTACAAAGAAAGGCACTGAGGATAGTTTTGTAACCGAAACATTAGCAAATATTTACATTAAACAAAAGCACTACGAAAAAGCAATTTTAGCAATGGAAAAATTAAGTTTGAAATATCCACAAAAAAATAGTTACTTTGCAAATCGTATTAATGAGATTAAAAATTTAATAAAAGAATAAAGATATGTATTACGTATTTTCAGTATTAATTGTGATTGTAGCAGTATTGCTAGTATTAATAGTAATGGTACAAAATTCAAAAGGTGGTGGTTTAGCAGCGAACTTTTCTTCGTCGAACCAAGCAATGGGTGTTAGAAAAACAACAGATTTTCTTGAGAAAGCAACATGGACACTTGCAATAGCATTATTAGTGTTTTCTATAGGAGCTAGTTTATCTATTGGTGGTGGAACTAAAACTGCAATTGATGATGGTGCAGTTGAAGAAAATGTAGTTAATCAAAATATTCCTGCAAAAACTATTGATTTACCAAGTATGCAGAATAGTCAACAACCACAAGCAACACCACAACCCAAACAAAAACCGGCAGAATAAAATTATTTAAAACCACCTTTCGAGGTGGTTTTTTTATATCTTTATGTTTTTATTTTTAAGTCTATGCAAATAAAAACAAAGGCGATAGTTCTAAAATATATTAAATATACTGATAATAGTATTATTGCACATCTTTTTACTCAGAATTCCGGCAAGCAAAGTTTCATTATAAAAGGAATAAGAAGTAAAAAATCTAAAATAAAAATTAATCTTTTTCAGCCGTTTTCAATTCTCGAAATTGAAACAATTCAAAAAGCAAAAAGCAATATTTATACAATTAAAGAAGCCAAACCAACAATTGTTCTAAACAATATTAGTACTGATATCATTAAAAGCAGCATAAGTTTCTTCATTTCAGAAATTATTAATAAAATACTTAAAGACGAAGAACCTGACGAAGATTTGTATAATTTTATAGAGGATTTTATATTAAATTTAGAAGAAGCCGAAAACATAAATAATTTTCATTTAATTTTTTTGATACGATTAACATCGTTTTTAGGATTTTTGCCTAATATTGATGAAATTAAAACAGAATTTAATAAAAACTATTCATTCGATTACACAAGAGTTTTCGATACAATATTAAAAACAGAAAATTATAATATAGAGCTTAATGGGATAAACAAAACTAACAGAACAGAGCTTTTACAACTAATTTTAAATTATTATAGCTTATATATTCCAAATTTTGGAGAAATAAAATCATTAAGTATTTTGCAAGAAGTATTTAGTTAAGTAACTTAGCAAAAAAAATATTATGTCAGTAGAAATAAGAGAAGTAAAAACTAAAGCAGATATTAAACAATTTGTTAAGCTTCCTTTTGAAATATATAAAAATAATAAATTTTGGGTTTCGCCGATTATTGCCGATGAGCAAAAAGCATTAAATCCGGAAACAAATCCTGCATTCGATTTTTGTGATGCTAAATTTTTTCTTGCATATAAAAATGGGGTTTGCCTTGGCAGAATTGGAGCAATAATTAACAAATTATACAACGAAAAAACAGGTAAAAAATACGGTAGAATAAATCGTTTCGAGTTTTTTGATGACTCTGAAGTAAGCACTGCCCTTGTTGAAAAAACTATTGTTTGGTTTAAAGAAGAAGGGATGGAAATTGTTCACGGACCTTTAGGCTTTACAAATCTTGATACACAAGGATTATTAATAGAAGGTTTCGACCATTTGCAATCTATTGCTTCTGTATATCATCTCGATTATTACAAAGAACATTTCGAGAAAATGGGTTTCGAAAAAGAAAACGACTGGGTGGAATTTCGTTTAACTATTGGCGAGCAAGCCACTAAAAAAGCTGCTCGTGGTGCCGGTTTAATTACAAAACGATTTGGTTTTGAAGTATTAAAATTTAACTCAACAAAAGAACTTGAACCATACGGTAAAGAAGTTTTTAAGATATTGAACGAAGCATTTCAAGAATTGCCTTATGTTACAAAATTTAACGATAAAATGATAGCACTTTATGCCGAAAAATATTTTAAAGTATTAGATCCAAAATATGTTCGTTTAATTAAAGACGGAGAAAAGCTGATTGCTTTTGTTGTTGGTATGCCTTCTTTATCAGAAGCAATGCAAAAAGCAAACGGCAAGCTATTTCCATTTGGATTTTGGCATATAATGAAAGCTTTAAAAAAACCTACAGTTATTGATACACTTTTAACAGGAGTATTACCGGAGTATCATAGCAAAGGAGTAGCAGTTATTTTATATGCCGAACTACAAAACGAAATGCTAAACAACGGATTAAACACCATTGAAACAACAGGTATTTTCGAAGATAATAATGCAGTAATTTCTAACTGGAAAAACTACGAGCATATCCAACATAAACGCCGTAGGTGTTATATTAAAAATATATAATAACCTGAGTTCGATTAATAGGTTTTATAGTATGCAGATACGAGACGTCCAAACTCGCAAATATTCAAATTAATTTCAAGAGTTTGGCAACAAAATAGATGCGTGTTCAAAAAATCCAAAATTGAGTATAATAAGTTATTAACCTGAGTTCGATTAATACTTTGTCCTCAGTTTCAAATAATTAGTTTTTAAACGAAACAAATTATTGTAACACTATCGGGATAATGTAAGATAATTTGGTGAAGTTTAGGAACTCTAATTATTGAAATCTAAGAAGAAAAACCAAAAGCACATCATCTTTT
>Ga0256913_10000357_pt1 | contig 23482 bp, 18 predicted proteins | sample Axial_MatmetaG_FD_185970 | JGI IMG/M metagenome (GOLD analysis project Ga0256913, IMG submission 185970) | Deep-sea worm associated microbial mat communities from Axial Seamount, Juan de Fuca Ridge, Pacific Ocean - Axial_Mat | ecosystem: Environmental > Aquatic > Marine > Oceanic > Microbial... | reverse complement strand
TACATTTATCCGTATAAGTTGTAGAATCAACCGGAGTATTATTCAACAGAGTATAATGTCCATTATATTCATCCGAACGATAAATATAATATCCCAATACCGGATCCGATGAAGGCGACCAGCTTAATTCAACATCCGAACCACTAAAAGAAGCTGTAAGATCCTTAGCCGGAGAAATCACATGCAATCTCAAAGTAGGATCTCCCATTAATCCCATACTTACTATACCTCCTAAAAAAGAAAGCGGTGAATTGTAAAATACTCCTTTATTATTCATATTCAGCTTTGTTGAATACCCGATATTTTCTCCCATAGCCATATGATGAAAATACCAGTGAGGTCTTCCGCTCCAGCAATTTGTCAATATGGTACCTTGAGCCAAAGGAGCCCTAAGTATATTATTCTTCGAGTCCCAATCGCCGAAATAGCTTCCAAATAAGCATGTGAAAATTCCTTGCAAGCTATCTCCGGCAATATCAGATGTTTTCCCAATTCCACTACAACTCGTATATGACCCTCCACCACATCCATAAGACCAAATATATGAAGATGTATCCATACTTGTACGGTAATCACCTTTTTTTACATTATCAGGATGAAGCATCGGGGCAAAACTTTTCCATGCAGAACCTGCAAAGGCTTCTCCACCAAAACCTCCGAAATTATCATCGATTACAGCTCGCATTTTAGCTTTGATCTCACCTGTTTTATATTTATGATCTTTGATTAAATATTTTCTTAGCAATTCTTTCTCGGAAATGAAAAATGCGGGCATATTATTAAAATCAACCCTTCCTACCTGCAATTCAAGTTTAGATGCAAAATAAGATTGATCGAATTTTCCATCTCCAGGAATATTATGATTCCTATCATTTGATGCAGTGGTATTATTAACGTAATAATCCGTCCAAGTTCCATTAATATCTCCATAATAACCATCTGCAGGCCATGCTCCTTTATGATTCCCATGTCCATCGGGATTGAGATTTCCGGAATATGGTACGGGAATATGTCCCAAGCAAAATAATGCATCAAGATGGCTAGGGGAATCTTTGTATTCACTTACAATAATTTGCTTTACATAAGTCACACTGCTATCCCTGTTTATATCATGCCTTATTACTTCCCAGCCATCACCTATAAAATCTTCAATCAATTGAGATATTTCTACTGAAAGATCTTCTGTAAATAAGCTATCAACCAACAAAAGGATTTTACCGCGATAATGAACAGGCGGCAATTCAATTCCCGCATTGATATATCCATAAGCTACAGTAGAACCAGTTTTCCTTATTTGATATTCATATGATTTACCAATTACTATATTCGAATCCTCATAAAAAGTAATACTATCAGCAAGATTTGCTACAGGAACCCCCCAAGAATCACCGGTTTTCATTTTTTTATACACTAAATAATTATTAGCATTATTAACAGGCTTCCAATGAACTGTAATCTTTTGAGATAAAGCATCTATTTCAGCCCATGTTTGAACAGAATAATCAATAGATGATTGAGCTAAAACAGAAACAGCGAATAAGATAAAAGCAAAAATGTTGAATAGTTTCATTTTTTAATGATTTAAATTAAATTAAAGCCTAAATTTAAAATATAAAATCAATAAAAAGAAACTATACTTAATAATTTATTGAAAAATCAATCACATAACACAGATTATTACCCCAATAATAATAATTATCACTTATTATCCTCACTATTCCATTCTGCATAAGATCTTGGTGTTTCCCGAAGAAAAACATGAAATAACTCAATTCCCTTAGGCAATTTGTATTGAAGTCTTTTTACAATATCAATCAATATATTTTCGCATGTCGGAACATAGTCAACAATCATAGTGCGTTCATTTTCCTTTATAAGATGAATAAATCTGGATTTTTTGCTTAAAATCAATTGGTGATCAAAAATATCGATAATATTGTTTTTAACAATGGATTTGAGAAATTTGAAATCCATTACCATACTACCGTCCAATTCTCCTGATTCTATATTTACATTTCCGATTACAGTCACGTCAAGATGATAAGAATGACCATGAATATCCCTGCATTTGCCTTCATATCCTTCCAAAGCATGCGCTGCTTCAAAATCAAACTGTTTAGTCAATCTTATTTTTATCATAATATTGTATTGTTATCAAATTTCAACTCCAGCATCTATTGCTCTAAGCAAAATATCAGAATATTTATGTGAACTGACTGCTTTTTTCAAAGAATCAACATCCAATTTACCATATTTGTTCAGCCAATAAGCAAGTGCAGCCAATGCTGCCCCTCTCTTACCTGCTTTTTTATTAAAATCAAGATAAATAGCATCAGGAAACTCATCTGTTTTCAAATCACTGTCAATGATCAAAATAGAATCACCATTAAGTTTAGCTTTTATTTTGTTCATTCCGTCTTCCGAAACGATGATAACAACATCGGGTTTCTCCAAACCGGTATAATTTACATACGATTTGGATAAAATCACTTCTGCAACTGAAAAACCTGTTCCTACTGTAACAGGATATTCACCTTTCATTGTTGCATGCAGTCCGGATAACATTCCTGCAGTAGCTAGCATCTTGGCAGCTGATTGAACGCCTCCACCCGCAGAACCGGCAACAACGACACCAATCCTTGTATCGATTTTTGATTCAAATTGCTTTTCAATAACATCCAAATTATCCAATAATGAACGGGTATCCCTTTGATGTACTTTTACAGGAATTCTTTCATTCCTATATACCTCCGGTGGTTCGATTACTTCCTGAAGTTGATCCAATTTTTTAAATGCATATGATGTACAAAGACTGGAAAACTCAACTATTGAAAAACCATTTACCTCAATAGCTTCTTTCATTACATCTGTATAATTTTTTATAGATGTAGCTCTGGCGCTATATGCAGCTCCGGAAGCATGAGCTAACTTTACGATATCAAAAGGCGGAACATCAATTTCGAAATTCCTTTGTTCTTTAAACTTTTGTGTTGAAAGTCCGCTTATTTGTCCTCCTGTCATTCCATAAAGCAAATTGTTCATCACCACCAAGGTAATATCAATATTTCTTCTTGCCGCTTCAAGTACATGTTGCAATCCTATTGTGACTCCACCATCACCCTGTATGACAATTACTTTCTTATCCGGATTATCAAGCCCCAGAGAAACACCCACACCCAAAGCAGGCGCTCTACCATGCAATCCATGGATAGAATGAGTATCAAACAATGGATCTACCAAACCACTACACCCTATATCACTAACTATTATCGTATCTTTTTGTCCATATCCGGATTGTTCCAGTGCTTTGGCTATACTTCTTACTATAATACCATGTCCGCAACCCTGGCAAAATGGCATTTTCACTTTAGTCAATATATTATTCTTTGTCATGATCTTACTGCTTTAATAATTTCAGAAGGACTTATCAAATTACCAATTTTGTTTACGGAACTTACTTTACTATTTTCATTAATACCAAAAATTATTTCTTTGTAAATACCGGAAATATTTTCTTCCACAAAAATAATATTTTCATAATCATTGATAATATCCAAAATAACACCGGGAACAGGTAAAAGAGTTTTGACGATCAGCAAAGACACTTTTTCTCCTTCCTCTCTTAATTTAACCACTGCATCTCTTGAGGCATCCGCTGAGATACCGTATGTAACAATTAATTTTTTAGCCCCTTGCTCTTTATCATAATCATAAAATGTATATTCATCAATACGCTTTTCAAATTTTTCTTTCAATCTACGTGTATTTGCCATAGATTCCGGATCATTTTTTTTGATAAGCCCCGCATTATTATGAGTGGAAGCATTTATTCTGACCTGGTATTTTTTATCTCCCAACGGAATATACGCGGGAACCAATTCATCACCTGTCTTATACGGCTCAAAAGGTTCGATTACTTCCGTTGAAAATTTCTCTACCGGTTTGATTTCTTTTAGTTTATTCAGATCAAAACTTTTATTTGTCATCACCAGTTCTTTTGAGGTTAACAACACAGTCGGCGTCCTGAATTTCATCGCTGTTTTTATTGCCTCATAAGTCATATCCCAGGCATCTTCAAAATCCGAATGGCTAAAAACAGGAATAGGATATTTACCCGAAATCAATCCGTTTAAAAACATCAAATCACCTTGAGCTCCAGTTGTAGCGGATCCTGTACTGGGGCCTAACCTCTGCGTCAATATCAATAACATCGGTAACTCCATCGCATAAGCCATATTCAATCCTTCTGCCATCAAAGCCAAACCCGGAAAAGCAGTAGCTGTCACAGGAAACTTTCCTGCAGCCGAAAATCCTGCCATCCATTGCATTACCGTTATTTCATCAGGACCTGCCAAAAAAGCAGGAAATCTTTGTGTTCCATATTGATAAAACCTGTTTGACGGTGTTATCGGATAACCTATAAACACATCTGAACCGGCTTTCACACATGCTTCTGTGATTATCATAGAAGCATCTGTATATACCATTTTTTTTATTTTATTTTCCAATTTCATCATAATTTTGTAAAAATAATCGGCAAAGGTAAACACAATTATATTAAATAATAAAAAATGAATGTTTTTTAATATTATTATTGATAATGAATATAATTAATACCTATTTTCCCCGTTTTTAGTTTTATAAATTCTACCCTGATTTGACATCTTTCAAAAAATATAATTTTGTAAATTACGTTAATAATAAATATAATAATTTAATTTCATGAGCTTCTTAACATTTAAATTCATATTGCTTTCAGCTCTATTTCCGGTAATTTTAATTTCTCAAAATATTAATATATCGCAAGGAAATATTTTTGACGGAGAACCATATATTGCAGTTAATCCTGATAATTCCCAGCATATTGTTATTGCTTGGATGGGTTATAAGCTAACACAAAAAATTGCCATTAAAGTAAAAGCCAGTTTTGATGGAGGTAAAAGCTGGAGCAATGAATCCACATTGAAACATGATAATCCTTTATTTACCTCTGCTGATCCTTCTATTGATTTCGGACCTGAAGGAGATGTATATATTTCTTATATTGACTTTTCAGGCTTTGATGTTGAACCCATACAGGGTGGGATTTACATTTCTAAATCCTCAGATGGCGGTCTGAATTGGAAAAATCCTGTTTTGGTATTGGAAATGAATTCCGATCCGGGCAAAAGACCTATTGATCGTCCGTGGATTAATGTGGACAGATCTCAGGGAGACAATAAAGGCAATATTTATATTACTTCCATGAATGCAAAAGGTGTAGATTCCCCTCCTTATCATCCATATATTTCTGTCTCAACTGACGGAGGCTCTACTTTCAATTGGAAATATTTAGATTCTGAAAATTGGCTTGCAGGAAATGTTATCGCCCAACCTATGGCAACCAATGCTTTAACATCGGATGGCATTTTTTATGCTGTTTATCCGAGTTATGTATTATCTCAAAATATTTTGCCTCAATATATTTTAGCAAAATCCATTGACGGAGCAAATACTTTTACTTATAATACCGCTTTTGCTTCTGCTTCTACCGTCAATGACCCAAATATAAAAAGAGGTTATTTGATTTCTGTCGATCCATCCGATTCCAAGCATTTGATATTTTTGCATTTAACAAATAATTCAGGAAACATAGATGTGGGTATTTCCGAATCTTTTAATGAAGGTAAAAATTGGCATGAATTCAACAAGATCAACGATGATAATTCCAATGCTATGCAGGATATGGCATGGGGAGATTTTAATGATAAAGGGGATTATGTGGTAACGTGGCGAGACAGAAGAAAAGCTCCAAATAATTCGTATGCCAATCCGTATGAATTTTGGGCAACGGTAAAATATAAAGACTCTTTGTCTTTTTCAAAGAATTTTAGAATCTCGGATACTATAATAGCATTTGATGATATCCTGTTGAAAAGCGGAAATGACTTTATGAATTGTTCTTATATTGAGGATACATTGTATTCGGTTTGGGGTGATACCAGAAACGGGAAACTTAATATCTGGTTCCACAAAACAACTATTCCAGATAAGAATATCAATTTGATAAAAAAAATCTCATCCGAAAGTAATATTCTTGTAAAAATATATCCAAATCCCACATCTTCAAACGTTGTTATTGAAGCTAAAGATATTATAAAAATTACAATTTATGATATAAATGGAGATCTTGTAAAAAATATCAAATACAATTTCAAAACCGATCGTTGTAAAATAGAAAATTTATATGCAGGTATTTATATTTTGAAAGTGGAAACAGCACAAGGAAAAATACTTAAAAAACTGGTAATAATGTGATTTTTATAATTATTAATTGTTTTAGTTAAACCTTTTGGAAAAAGTACAGTCATATTGATGTTATCATTATTAAACTATATTAAAAAATTAGATTTATGAAAAAATTAATTTTTAGTTTCAAGATTTTATCACTGGTATTATTTATCGGATTAATAGCATCTTGTAATAAAGAAAATTCAGATCTTCAATTTACAGAAGATGAAATGCTAAATGAAAATTTTGATTTCAGCATGGAAGATGTTACATATTCATTTGCTGAAATGGATCAAGACCAGGATTTACCGGATTCACCGGATGCTACAGCGGAAGATGGAAAGCCAAAGTGTTTTACTTTTGTATTTCCCGTTGAAATCATGTTTCCCGATTCTTCAGTCGTTACCGTTAATAATAGGGAAGAATTCAGAAATGCAGTTAAAACCTGGAGAGAAAATAATCCGGATATACAAGGAAGACCTATGATAGTATTTCCTGTTGATGTTACTCTAAAAAATGGAGAAGTTGTCACTATAAACTCCAAAGAAGAATTCAGAAAGTTGATTATTAAATGTAAAAAGCATTTTAAACACCCAAGATTTAAAAAATGTTTTAAACCTGAATTCCCACTAACTTTAGTATTTCCGGATGAAACCACTTTAGAAGTGAATTCTCCTCAGGAAATGAAAGATGCTATTATCGAATGGAGACAAAACAATCCGGATGCACAAGGACATCCTGTTATACAATTCCCATTTGATGTAAAATTAATTAACGGAAAAACAGTTACCATTAAAAACAAAGAAGATTTGAAACGACTTTTAAGAAAATGCCGGTCTATTAGAAAACATCATAGAAAAAACAAAGGTTAATTTTCCTGATTCATAAAAAAAATGCGTTGGAGTAATCCAATGCATTTTTTTTATGTATTATTTACAATATTCCCTTTCATCAGATAATCACTGTCTATTTCAACAAGTTTTATATCAATGATATCATTCTCAATATTAATATTTGAATTAAACTTCACTTTGATATAATTATCGGTAAAACCGGTATATTTATTTTCTTCTTTGGATTTTTCAACCAAAACCTTTCTTGTTTCTCCCGAAAATTTGGAATAGAAAGAATATTTCTTTTTTAGGGAAAGATTTGTCAATTTAGCATTGCGCTCACGTCTTATTTCAACCGGTATTTTTCCAGGCAGAGAAACTGCAGGTGTACCGGTTCTTTCCGAATATGTAAAAACATGAAGATATGATATATCAAGAGAATTTATGAAATTATACGTATCGATAAAATCATCATCAGTTTCTCCTGGAAATCCTGTTATCACATCAACGCCAATACAGGCATGCGGCATTATTTCATTAACTTTTTTCACCCTTTGAGCATAAAGTTCTCTTTTGTATCTTCTTTTCATCAATTGCAGAATTTTATCTGAACCCGACTGCAAAGGAATATGAAAATGAGGAACTATTGCTCTTGATTCCGCTACAAATTCAATAATCTCATCCGTCAGCAAATTCGGCTCGATTGAAGATATTCTAATTCTTTCTATTCCCTTTACCATATCAAGTTTCTTCAATAAACCTAAAAAATCAATATCTTCATCAATACCCTTACCATAATCACCTATATTCACTCCGGTAAGGACTATTTCTTTTATTCCTTTTTTTGCAATACCCCTTGCATTTTCTATTATTTCTTCACTTGTTCCGCTCCTGCTCATTCCCCTTGCTTTAGGTATCGTACAATAAGTACAAATATAATCGCAACCTGTCTGAATTTTCAAAAAAGACCTTGTTCTGTCTCCCGAAGAATGTGCAGCATGAAACACTTCTACATCATTTATCTCACAAGAAATAAATTTTTCTTCAGGCATCGAACTCAAATACTTATCGATATTGAATTTTTCTCCGGCTCCAAGTACTAAATTCACGCCATTTATCTCTGAAATCTCTTCCGGCTTAAGTTGGGCATAACAACCGATAACTATTACCTTACTATCAGGATTAATTTTTTTTGCTTTACGTATTATTTTTCTGCTCTTTCTATCGGCAAAATCTGTAACAGAGCAGGTGTTTATGATAAAAATATCAGGTGTTTCCTCAAAATCGACAATATCATAACCTTTTCTTGCCATATCAGCAGCTATGATAGAACTTTCAGCATAATTCAATTTACATCCAAGTGTATATAACGCTACTTTCCCTTTTTTTCTCATTAAAATCTATTTTATACTATATAGCTAAACTTGATATTGATGAATTTTGATAAATACAAATGAAATTATCAACTATTTTTTATCAGGGTTCTCATATTCTTTTATCTGATCAAATGTATCAACCATTTTATCCCAGAATTCTTTAAAATAAGGTTTTAAATCCGCTATAGTCTGATCTGTTTTTGAAGGAAGAGTCTCCAAAAAATCGTATGAAACCGAAGAGTTTTTATTGTTGTCGGAAAGCAACTGAAGTGTATCGATACCCCACAAAGCGTAACTATAGAACACCATCAATAAAACTGCCATTATGAAACCTCCCAATATTTTATTCAGAAAATTTATCTGTGCAAATTTTAATATATCCTCAAGTTTTTTTCCGATAAATCTGATTGCTATTAAAATCACTATAAAAGTAAGAGCAAATCCAACTATAAATGTCAATCCGGGATGAATATTTATGATTTTTTCGAGTAAAGCTATTGTAAAAGGTGATAACTTCACTGCTGCCAAAATACCTATCATTATTGATATTAATGCAAAAACTGTTTTTATAATCCCGCGATTATACCCGATATAAAAACCATATAAAACAAGTAAAGCTGCTACTAGATCTATAAACATAATTATTGATATTTTACTCTATCCGATCAATTATTTAAGGTTTTCGACTTATTTATTTTTTTCAAAAAACAAAAATACATCAACAGATACTGATAAATTAATTCACAAATAAAAGAAATTATTGTATATATGATTTATTAATTATTTGATAATATATAAAAAACACATAAAATCTTACAAATTTTATTAAAAATGAAAAATAAAATATATTTTTACGAACTCAAATTGAAAGAAAAAAATTAAAATATGAAGATCAAGGCATTTCTATTTTCGATAATGTTCATGTTGTTATCTATTGTATCTAAAGCCGAAGAAATAGGTTTGGATGAAAGAATAAATGAAAAATTCAAACCTATATCGGATTTTATTGTCGGTATTGTTTTTTATAAGATAAAATTAATGCAAGGAGTTGAAATACCAATAATACTGATAATTCTAATTCTCGGTGCGATATATTTTACTATTTATTTCAAATTTGTAAATGTAAAGGACTTTTTATTATCGATGAAAGTCACTAGAGGAACCTTTGATGAAATAGATGCCGATGCTACTCCGGTACATACAGATGATTATCTTATAGGAACAGAAGAAGGTGATATCCTGAAAACAGAGAAAATCGAAGAACATATCGGCGAGGTAAGCCATTTCCAGGCACTTACGGCAGCATTATCTGCAACAGTAGGGTTGGGAAATATCGCAGGTGTTGCCATTGCAATAGGCATAGGAGGTCCCGGTGCCACATTTTGGATGATCTTAGCAGGATTATTTGGTATGTCCACAAAATTTGTAGAATGTACTCTCGGGGTAAAATACAGAGATATAGAACCTGATGGTACGGTACATGGAGGTCCTATGTATTATTTGAAAAAAGGATTTGCAAAAAGAGGATGGGTGAAATTCGGTAAATTTCTTGCTATATTCTTTGCAATTATGACAATTGGCGGTTCATTCGGTGGTGGAAATATGTTTCAGGCAAACCAGGCTGCTCAACAGTTTATAGGTATTATAGGTTGGAATGCAGGTTATGCAGGATTTGCTTTCGGAGTGATAGTTGCATTTTTAGTTGCATTGGTAATTATAGGAGGAATAAAAAGAATCGGAAGTGTCACATCCAAAATTGTCCCTATTATGGCAATAGTGTATGTAGGAGCGTCTATTTTGATTATATTAGTCAATTATGATAAGATAGGAAGTGCCATATCATTGATATTTACAGAAGCATTCGGTTCGAAAGCTATAGCAGGAGGTATGATAGGAGTAATGATTCAAGGTATCAGAAGAGCTGTCTTTTCCAATGAAGCGGGAGTTGGTTCCGCTGCTATTGCTCACTCTGCAGTAAAGACGCGATTTCCGGTTAGTGAAGGACTTGTAGCAATGGTAGGACCTTTTGTCGATACTGTTATTATCTGTACTATGACAGCACTTGTGATTATTATTACAGGTTATTATGTTCAGCAACCGGGATCCACATCGGAAGGAGTTATGGTGACATCCCAGGCATTTAATTCCGCAATACCCGGATTCAAATATATTCTGACATTGGCTGTTGTCCTATTTGCTTTTTCCACGATGATATCCTGGTCATATTACGGATTACAATCATGGAAATTCTTATTTGGAAGAACAAAAAAAATGGATCTTACATATAAAGTAATATTCCTTATTTTTACGATTATCGGTTCTTCTGCCAGTCTAGGTGCAGTAGTGGATTTTTCCGATGCTATGATTTTCGCAATGGTATTTCCCAATATGATCGGTCTTATCGTTATGGCTCCTGAAGTCAAAAAAGAATACAATAGATACTTAACAGCAATAAAGGCATTTTATAAAGCGAAAGAATGATTGAATTGATTATTGAAGATTGCCGGTTGTTTGCTGATCTACCTTGCCAAAGAGAAGCGGTAGGCGTTTGCTCGTTACCGGTTTGCTTGCATTGAATGGTGTGTTAAAGAATAGTCAAAGTTTGAAATCAGAGATTTTTAATGTTTTAAATAAGGTAGTAATAATTAGATATTAATCATTTGTTTGTAGTAGCTTATAATTTTATAAATGGAAGAAGTATATATTTCGTTGGGTAGCAATAAAGGTGACAGGCTCCTAAATATCAATAGTGCTATAAAGAGTATTGAACAACAAGAAATAAAAGTTTCTGCTATTTCAAAAATGTATATCACGGAACCCTGGGGCAAAAAAGATCAAATTGACTTTATAAATTGCATTATTAAACTGAAAACTGATTTATCTCCTTGGGAATTATTGGATATTTTCAAAATAATAGAAAGAGGATTAGGAAAAAAAATCATTGAAAGGTGGGGTGAAAGAACCATTGATATAGATATTGTTTTTTATGGAAATAAAAACATATATGAAAAAAATTTAATAATTCCTCACCCAAGATTTCACTTACGTAAATTTGTTTTAATACCTTTGTGTGATATTTCGGATAAAATAACAGATCCGTTAAGCAAAAAGACCGTCAAAGAACTGTTGAATTCAGTAAAAGATAATAATAAAATAAAACCATACTCAATTTAATTATTAATGAAAATTGATTTTCCATATAGATATATCGCAGTAGAAGGTAACATCGGCGCAGGCAAAACTTCTTTTTCCAAAATGATTCATGATGAATACAATTGCCGTTTGATCCTGGAGCAATTTGCTGAAAATCCTTTTTTACCTTTATTTTACGAAAATCCCAAAAGGTATGCTTTCACTGTGGAATTGTTCTTTATGACAGAAAGGTACAAGCAGATGGAAGACAGTCTTATACTTCAGCAAAGCCTTTTTAATGATTTCAGCATTTCGGATTATGTATTTATAAAAACCCTGATATTTGCCAGAAAGAATTTAAATGAAAAAGAATTCAGACTATTTCAACAGCTTTTCACTACACTTCAACAAAATTTTCCCAATCCCGATCTATTGGTTTATCTTCATAGAAATGTTGATATTTTACTTAAAAATATTAAAAAAAGAGGAAGGGATTTTGAAATAAACATCACAAGAGAATATTTATATAACATTCAGGATTCATATTTTGAATATTTCCGAAATATAGTTTCTTTCCCTGTCTTAATCATCGATCTGGGAGATATTGATTTCATAGCGGAAAAACAATATTACGATATATTAAAATCAATTATCGCCAAAGAATATACCCCTGGAGTACACAGGGTAAGTTTACATATATAACTGAATTTTGTCATCACTACCTTAATACAGTGATATCTCCTGCGAAAGGAATAACCTCATCATCTAAAAACCTTATCATAAATAAATAAACATAAACTCCGGGATTGACTTTTTGTCCCTTGAAAGTGCCATCCCATCCTTTACTCTCATCGCCCAAGTTGATATTTTTTGCTTCATAGATCAATTCTCCCCATCTATCATAAATTTTCATTTCATCTATACCTGTTGCAGCTTTTACATTATATGCGGTAAACATTTCATTCATTCCGTCACCATTAGGAGTAAAAACATTTGGGATTCTTACTTTTCTATTGGTATTGACAAAAATAGTCATATCATCCTCAGCTACACAACCTGTTTCATCCTGTACTACTCTAAGAGTATATGTAGTTGTCACATAAGGAAATGCCTCTGTTTCGAAATCGGATGAATCCACAAGATTATAATTCGGAATCCATTGTTGGGTAACATTGTAAGCTCTGGGAAAATAATCACCATTCATAAAAGTATGGTCTCCCAAATCCAATTGCTGGTCAGGTCCTGCATCTGCTATCAGCTTTTCGGGATCTACGATATCCACATAAACGGAATCCCGGCATCCTTTTTTATCCACTATATAAACTTTGTATGTACCCTGTCCCAGATTATGAAATATAGGATTATAATTGAAGTTGGTATCTTGAACACTAAATCTGTAATATGGATCTCCTCTCAGTCCTGAAACATATATAACGCCATTGGTATCACCGGCACAAACAGGATCTTTAACACTATCAATAACTATTTTCAATCTTTCGCCCACAGGTAAGTCTTCACAACATGGTTCCATCCATATATCTTTCACCTTTGTACTGATACAACCTTTATCGCTTTTGACGGTAAGAGTTACGGATTTCCACCCATAAGAATCATAAAATACCTTATAAGGTCCCTCTCCATGTTTGACTTGAGGACTTGCATCCCTACCAAAAGACCAGTTTCTGTCAACAATGGTTCCAAGTTTATAATCTGTAACATCCGTTATCTGAATAGAATCTTCACATCTCAATCCAGTAGGAGGATCAAAAACAAAATCCGGTTCGGGACCTTCAAATTCTCCCGTACCTCCAAATTCTATCGAAAACCCTTTTCCCGATGCCGACCAATTATTGACCACCAAAGCATAAGTATGCCCCTTTACCATATCGATATATTTAACAAATCCATCCTCTCCGGCATCACAATTATAGTTTTCCTCCAGATCTGTTGATAATAGATCCAGCCCGGTTTTAGGACCACATGCAGCATAATTCCCTCCAAAAGTAGCATTGCAACGCAATACGATCTTTCCGTCACAGTTATCATATCCATTGGGTAATTCAAATACAACAAAATCAAGATCATCTGTGATCTGTATAGGTGTCAAAACAAATGTTAGTGTTCCATTATTTTTGGCTATCCATTTAAACCAAGTGGTTTGTTTTTCTTCCGATATACATGTATTATTAGTTTCATTAGGATCATTTCCGGCACCTGTAACATATTTTACTACAAATGGTGATTTATCACATAAAAGAGCTGCACTGCTACAATCTTGTCCCGGTTCGACAGGCGGATTAAAATTTTTGATACATAGTTTGAAAGTTCCTGTATTACCATTTTGTCCATCCACTCTTATCAAGTACGACTCTCCTACTATCAATGCTCCTTCTGTCAGTTCAATACTATTGGACTGATTGAAATCAATTTTACATTGCTTCTGGTAAATAGTTCCAAAACAACCATTATCCACATAAAGAGCTACCATAGGATTTTGTAGTGTTCCTTCATTACCGGCTCCGGAAATATAGATATTCACAGCTGTAGCGGTTGCGGTAAATCGAAACCAAACATCATGAGCAGCTCCATCCCAACAATCGGGTGCACCATATCCACTGGAAGTGGCGCCAACGTTGTTAAACTGACCATCTGCAGAGCACCAATCATCAACATTTTCAAGTACTTGGGCTGATTCACACTCATCATTAAAAGGTTGTGCATAAATGATTGGTGTCGAAATGACAAACGACAAAAATATAGCGAGATATTTAATCATAAAATTATATTTAAAAACAAGATACTTCAAATATATACCAATACTTTGTACCACAGTTTTAAAAAACATTTTTTAACAAAATATTAATACTATTAAACATTCAATATACTTACAACGATTTTATTATAAAAAAAGTTAAATTTGATAAAAGAATTTTCTTAATTTTCAATAATATTTAAAAATAAAAAAAACCGCTTCAAAATTGAAACGGTTTTATATTTTTTAATTGATGAAATTTAAATAAAAAATTATTTCGAAAATCTTAATTTTACTTTTTCACCTATCCAGCATCCCGTATTTACCACTTGCCCCGCTTTATATCCTCTCATAAAACCATCTTCTTGTTTGGGTTTGGAAGAACTGAATTTTGAAATACGTTTATTTGCCTGCTCGGCTACACTCGGATCAATAGATTTTGCATAATAATATTTATCCAAAGCAGCTAAAATCGCAAGTCTTTGGTTCCATGCATCACCGCATTTTTTTGCAGATTTACTATACATGTCACCTATCAATATATAAGGTTTGCCCCATCCTTTTTTAAGGTTTCCGGCTTTCAATGCATTTGCTCTAGCTTTGCTATATTGATTGAGATGTGCAAATTGAATAGATGCCAAAGCATACAGAAACTGGGCTTTCTTTTCAGGGTCGCTTTCTTTATTGATTGCTTCTTTATATTTCGCAGCAGCCTCCTGATATTTACCTTCCTTGGCAAGTCTATTACCGGCAAGTGCAGGATTTGCTTTCTCCAATGAATCCGTAAGTTTTTTATTAAACTCTTCAGCATATAACTTCCAAGTCTCATCTACTTCCATCACCATAGGGTCGTCATCAGGACATCCTTGTTTTTTCAAGGTTACCAGTACATACTTAACAGTCTTACTATCCTCTTTCTTTTCATCATAAAGCGGACGAAGTTTTTTCTTAAAAAATTCGCAATCAAAAACATCCTTTTCCACATCGCTGAGATCAAGATCCATTCTTTTCAAAGATTGTTCCCAATATTGTCCGTAAGTTTTATCATTTTTAATATTGTATTCGGCAATTCTTTGAGCTTTATCGATAATCTCCCTTGCTTCTTCTTTTGATACTTTAGCTTTTTTATAAAGATCTGCAAGTGTGAAACCAAATGGTATCAGCACACTGTATTCAGCTTGCTTACAAGCTTTTTCCAAACTCTCTTTTACTGTTTTATATACCTGATCATAAGGCATTTTGTAAGTATAGAACATATCATATGCTTTTCTACCCAAAACCCATCCGACTTTTGCATTGTAGCAACTATCAGTATTACATCCTTTTAGTTGTATTCCTTTATTTGCATAACAATCAGCCATTGCATCATAAAGGCTCATAATGGTATCGACATATTTCTTTTTGAGTTCAGGATCAGATGTTTTATCATATTCCATTTTATACAATTTGATGCCATCCCAGAAATGATAATCTCTTTTCCCATCAGCGGCAGGCGCAAGTTTATAGGCTTTTCTCCAATATTCGAAAGCCAGTTTATAATCTTTTATCTTTAAAGATTGTCTATAAATAGAGTGATCGTTTTTAGCATCCTCTTCATAATTTTTGCCTACCCAGTTTTCACATTGACTAATTCCCGTATTAACAGTAAAAACTATAAACAAAACTATTGCAAGTAAATTTTTCATTTTTTAATATTTTTAATTCTAAAATTTATACTTTTTGTTTAACTATACAAATTTAATAGTACTTTCTCTTTACAAACCATTCCGTGTCATTAAAAGTTACACTTAAACTAAATTTAACAAAATTTTCACTTATTGATAAATTACTTCCACGGTTTCCAAAATTCAAATCCAGGTTAATTCTTGATATTTTTCTTTTGAAAATAAAAGGTAATCCCATACCTAAATGTATTCCCTTTTCTTCAAATTGATTTTCTCCTTCACTTCTGGGATCTGTTTGATAATAAATGCCAATTCCATAATTCACTCTCTTAAAATAACTCGTATATGAGTTTTCATCAGGAGTATATTGACCTCCAAATGAAATCTTATAACTATCCTTCAAATCATCATTTTTTATATCATTTGTATATTGACTCCAAAATGATTTTGAAAAATCAACACCAAAAATATACTTATTTTTATTATTGTAAACAATACTTCCACCAAAATTCACCGGTAGTGTTCCATTCCCGTCAATATCATCTTGATAAACGGTATCCAGAGTTGTCGATGGTGAATTTATATCATAAATAGTCGTTGTATTAAAAACCGTTCCATTTGTATTGAAACCCATTTTTGTATTTCCATATACCCCGAAAATAAGTTTGCGGATACCCGCATTTTCTTTTTCTTTCAGCTCTTTTTTATTCAAAACAAAATTGTAGATAGTGCCTATGTTATATAAAAAACCATTGACAGAGAAATCAGTATGATAATTGTTGCTGTATGGATTGTTCAATTCAGGAAAAAATATATCCCTGTCATAATTAATTTTACCAAAAAAATAACCAACGTTGAATCCAAAAGAGAAATTATTGTATCTTCCTCCCAAGCCAGTCATGAATTTATATGTTCCTCCTGAACCTTTATATTCCCGTCTAATAGTTCCGATACCTTTTTTTTCTTCATCAGAACTAATATTGTAACCGACATTAGAATTGGGCATTAAGGTAAATGTCAAACCGATATCATATTTTCTAACCTTTTTTTCCAATAGGTCATTGATTGGATTAATCAAAGGAATTCCAAGTGAAATATATTCCAAATTTCCGCTATAGATACCTGATGAATTACTATTTGTTTTTAAATTTGCATATTTTGAATATATACCAACATCAAAAACAGTCGCTCTCAGATATCCGTTTGAAGCGGGATTGACAACATTGATTTGATAGGGATTGTAAAAAGCACCGCTTAATCCTGTCGTTCTGAAATACACGAAATTATTATCAACAGGATCTCCCAGACCATATCTTGAATAAGGGGAATTATCCTTTGGTTGAGCTATTGCCATTAATGCTCCAAAAATAAATATTATACTTAAAAATATCGCCTTTTTATTGTTCATATTTTTTTTATTATTTCATTTAATCCAATCAAGACTAAATTTGGGTTTGCAAATATCGGTGTTTTAAAGTGATTTACAAAATATTTTGCGTCTCCACCTGTAAAAATCACCTTGGAATCACCAAATTTATCAATTATCAGTTGTATAAACGAAGAAATTTCATAAAACGTACCTCGAATCGAACCATTTTGCAAAGCTTCAGCTGTACTCTTACCCAAAGGGTCTTCGTTATATATTATTTCAACCGAAGGTAAATTGTCTGTAAACCGGTGCATCGCTTCCATTCTCATACGGATACCGGGAGCGATATTTCCTCCTTGATAAACATTATCTTTATCAATAAAATCATAAGTGATACAAGTCCCTGCATCAATAACGATACAATTATCTCCGGGAAAAAGTTTTTTTGCTCCGATAGCAGCGGCAATTCTATCCCTACCAAGTGTTTCCGGTGTTTTATAATTGATATTCACCGGCAACCGGGTTTTATGACAGAGGACAATAAAATTATCAACCCGCTTTTTTATCTCATAGATATTGTCCGGAATTTTACTTCTGGTAGAAGAAATAATACAGTTCTTGACATTGTATTTCTCAAAGACAACTTCTAAAAACCCGTCTCCGTAAAATTTTTCCAAAATAATATCATTGTAAAAAACACCTGATTTTATTTTTGTATTTCCTATATCAACACAAAGGTTGTGAATCATTTCAAATTTTTATGCAAACTTAGTAATTTTTGAGGTACGATTTGGTTTTTACCAGATGTTTTTTAGTGATGAGGTCGTATTCTTGAAGTCTGTCTATATAATACTCGGATTTTGATTTAAAAGTGAAGAAAGTAAGGGATTCTCATGACCTAACACAATAAAGGGTTAAGAATCAGGATCACAAGTTAACGATAATTATTAAATTAAGATAAAATCATATATAATGTAATAATGAGAATTGAGTTGTGGGTTGGTATATTCTTAGCACTTATTCAAATTGACGAAAATTACCTGTTGGCAGGAATAAGGGGGTGGAATATAATCACAAAAATCAAATAAATCACAGTACAGACAATTACAGATTACAAAAACGATAGCTACTAATGTTTAAAATGTCTATTTCCTGTCATCACCATTGAAATGTTGTTTTTGTCGCAATATTCGATACTTAAATTGTCCTTAATAGATCCACCGGGTTGGATTACAGAAATTATACCTGCTTTATAAGCCAGTTCAATGCTATCCGGAAATGGAAAAAAAGCATCCGATGACATTACTGCATCTTTAAGATCAAGTCCCAACCTTTGAGCTTTTTCAATTCCATGTCTCGTAGCATCGACTCTTGAAGTTTGACCGCATCCCATTCCCAATAATTGTTTATTTTTAATAAAAGCAATAGCATTGGATTTTAGATGTTTTACGATTTTATTTGCAAATAACAAATCTTCAATTTGCTCTACGGACGGTTTATGTTGAGTTACGGTTTTAAGATCTTCTACTGTTTCAGTGGCAGTATCTTCATCCTGTGTTACCAATCCGTTCAGAGTCTTTTTATAAATGGTGTCTTGTACCGGATAACTATTGATTTTAAGAACTATTCTTTTCTTCTTTTTTGTCAGTAATTGCAATGCTTGTTCATCAAAATCAGGAGCGAGCAAAACCTCGTAAAATATTGTATCTATTTTTTCAGCGGTTTTCAGATCAATAGTGGTATTTGAGATAAGTACACCACCGAAAGCAGATATGGGGTCACCTTCGAGTGCTTTGTCCCAAGCAGTAGAAATATCATTACGAGTTGCTATTCCACAAGTATTTGTGTGTTTCAAAATGGCAAAAGTAGGCTTATCATTTTTAAATTCGGACATTACATTCATAGCGGCATCAATATCAACCAGATTGTTATACGAAAGTTCTTTGCCATTCAGTTTGGTAAAAATCTTTTCCGTTTGTCCGAAAAAAGTACCTTTCTGGTGTGGATTTTCACCATATCTTAAATGTACGGGATGCTGAATGTCTTTAGTGATGACTGGAAAATCTTCATCAGAAAAATATTTATATATTGCGGTATCGTAATGCATGGAAGTAGCGAAAGCATATTTAGCAAAATCTTTTCTTATTTCTTCGGAAGTTTTCATTTCGTTTTCCGAGAGAATTTCAAATGCTCTATTATAATATTCTTTGGAAGCGACTACCAAAACATCTTTATAATTTTTGGCTGCAGCACGTATTAGAGAAATACCTCCGATATCAATTTTTTCGATAATTGCATTGTCATCATCACTTGTTTTGACTGTCTCTTCAAAAGGATAAAGATCAACAATGACCATATCTATCAATGGCAACTTTAATTCCTCAATTTGTTTTAAATGCTTATCATTCCTTCTTGCCAGAATACCTGCAAAAACTCCGGGATGAAGGGTTTTCACCCTGCCATCCAAAATGGAAGGGTATCCTGTTATATTTTCAACTTTGACAGGATCCAAGCCATTTTCTTTAAGAAAAGTCCAAGTTCCACCGGTTGAATATACAGTGGTACTATTTTTTTTAAAAAGGGAAATAAGTTCCATCAGACCGGATTTATCATAAACGGATATAAGTACGGAGTTTATTTTTTTCATGTGTTTATAAATTTTATTCTCTCGAAAAATTTGAAAAAAAATTCATTAGATATTGCTCACGAATTCAATCTATTTCTTTTTGCTTTCACTTTTGTTTTTTGATTTTCCATTTTTTGCTCTAAAATCAAGTTTATCTCCCATATAATAACATACTCTGCAGCGAGGTTCATACTTATCTTTTTCACCTAAAACCACTGTTTCTGTTTCATCCGACAGTCTATATGAATGCGTTGCGAGATTGCCGCAATGAGGGCAAATAGCATGTACTTTGGTAACATATTCGGCGATAGCCATTAGAGCCGGCACGGGGCCAAAAGGTCTTCCCATAAAATCCATATCCAATCCCGCTATGATAACTCTTATTCCCGAAAGAGCTAATTTTTCGCATACATCGGGAAGATCCATATCGAAAAACTGAGCCTCATCAATACCGACTACATCTATTTCTCTCGGGACATTGAGTATATCGGTACTTTTCTCGACATTCACCGATTCGAGATAATTATCATCGTGAGAAACAACTTTGGTTTTTGAGTATCTTATATCTTTTTGAGGTTTATAAATAATCAGATTTTGATTGGCAAATTGAGTACGTCTCAATCTTCGTATTAGCTCCTCTGTTTTACCGGAAAACATGGATCCTGTTATTACTTCTATCCAGCCACTCCGGTGGCCTCTTGAAAGCGGTTCTAAAAACATTATCAGGTATTTTGGTTATTGAACTACGAAGATATGAAAAATAAAAATAATATAAAATAATTAAAAAAAATATTAATAAAAAATCCAATAAAAGTTTAAACATTTATGTTAAAGTAGTAATTCATCGTTTTACAATATTATAGAGAAAAACCATTTAAAATGAATAAAACAAAATTTAAAAAATATCTAAAAAAAATCAAACCTTTTGAAGACTGGATTGATTCCGACGAGCAACTTTCTACTATAGAAAACGATTTGCTTTTGGATTATATTAAAAAAATGTACGAAGCTGTATTGGATAAAGAAGATGAACACAAAACCAATAAAATAAAAAAGAAACACAAACAAGAAGAAGCAGTTACTGAACAAATAATCAAAGAAGAAAAAGAGGAAAAAGAGGAAAAAATCAAAGATGAACCGGAAGTACAAACAGTTTCAGATAATAAAACAGTAGTAGCGGAAGAAACCATAGAAGAAGAAAAAAAAGAAGAAAAAGAACTTAAAATAGATTATTCCGATGAATTTTTATCGATTTTTGTTGATAATAACTCCAATGAGTTATCGGAAAAATTGAGTAAGAGACCAATAAAAGATCTGAAAAAAGCTTTTGGTATAAATGAAAAAATATTTACTGTAAAAGAAATATTCAACGGTGATAAAAATGCTTTTGAACAAGCAATATCTAAATTTAACGAGCTCAATGAATTTGAAGAAGCAAAGCAATATATCTTAAATGAACTGGCGCCGGCATACTATTGGGACAGTCCGAAAAATATAAAGAAAATAGGACAATTTATCAAAACAATTCAAAGGCGATATATAAAATAATATGCGAAATTATGTCACATTAAAACAAGCAATAAGATTTCCGCTTCTTTTCGTTGGATTTATGTGGCTGGTCCATATTATTAAGGTATTTGGGCATTTTGACTGGAACAGATATGGTGTTCATCCCCGTGAAATTGACGGATTGCTGGGAATAATACTATCTCCTCTATTACACAGTAGTTTTCAGCATCTTTTTTCCAATAGTATTCCATTATTTCTTATGATGACATTGATAATGTTGTTTTATCCTAGAGTTGCAAAATTAAGTTTTTTTACCATATACATACTGACAGGGGTTAGTGTATGGTTTTTAGCACGTTCCGTATATAATACACATCCATTATATCACATTGGTGCGAGTGGTGTTGTGTACGGATTGATTTCTTTTGTTTTCTGGAGCGGGGTTTTTCGTAAAAATTTCCGGTCGATTATCTTGAGTGTAGTAATAGTGTTTCTCTATAGCGGATATATTGCCGGAGTTTTTCCGGGCAAACCCGGTATTTCATGGGAAAGTCATTTATTGGGAGCATTGGTGGGTATTTTAGTGGCATTTATAGTAAGAAATGTAGAAGAAGAACATGAAAAAGCTGACAAAAGACGTGAATTGGAATATGAGGAACCATATGAAGAATCATATTTTTTTGATCGCGATATTTTTGATAGGGATGGAGATTGACAGAGAATGTTGTTATTTTTAATAATAAGAGTATTTAAAATATATATGAAACAAAGTAAAACACGGGGTGCACCCGCGATAGGGATAGTAGTGGAGACGAGTGATAACGAGGCTGTCACGCTAGATAAATAAGAGTGAATAAAGTTATTGTACAGGTGCTTAATAAAATAATTCAAAAATCATAAACAGGAGAGGAAGCGTGACGGAACCCACGAATAGCCCGGTGACGACAGGGTTGAAAGTAGCGGGATGTTCGGCAATCGCCCAAAACAATAAAATAATCACCTGATTTAACTTACCACACAATCATAATATGTCAATAACGGAACATTCATCTATAAAAACCTATTGAATATCTATTTTCATGCTGTGTTTAAATAGTTTTTTTTACCTTTGCAATCTTCCAAATAAATGGGAGTAATATTATTTATAAATTAAATTTTTAAAAATGAAGAAGATATTAATTTTATTAACATTTGTTCTTGGAGCAAATTTAGTTTTCGGGCAAGCTCCCAGTTTAAAAGCTTGGCATCACATGGATCTCGCACAGGATAGTGTCCCGGGAATAAGCTCAAATAAAGCTTATGCTGAAATATTAAAAGACAGAAAAAGCACTCCGGTTATTGTGGCGGTAATAGATGGAGGAGTTGATTATATGCATGAAGATCTCAAAGATATCATGTGGCACAATCCCGGTGAGGAGCCAGGTGATGGTATTGACAATGATAATAACGGATATATTGACGATGTTTACGGATGGAATTTTATAGGAGGAAAAGACGGTCGAAATGTTGATGCTGATAATCTGGAAGTAACAAGACTTTACAGAAAATATGATTACAAATATAAAAATGCAAATCCGGCTAAATTGAACAAGAAGCAAAAAAAAGAATATGAACTGTACCTTAAAACAAAAGAGATAGTTGAAAAAGAAAAAAAATCTGCTGCTGAAAAACTGGATAATTTCAAAATGAGAAAAAAATCCATTTTTAATAGTATTGATGCAGTTGTTAAAGCATTAAAAGAAGATAATCTTTCTTTCGGGCAGTTGGATAGTCTGAAACTCAATGAAGACTCGGATTTACTTCCAAGTGTCATGATGATCAAACGGATTGTGATGACTAATCCCGATCTAAACAGCTTTGAAGCAATTAAGGATTATATAGACAATGAATTTAAAAGAGCTATTGATTATTTTTCTGCAAAAGTATTGTATCAATACAATGTGGATTTTGA
>Ga0256913_10000356_pt1 | contig 23501 bp, 21 predicted proteins | sample Axial_MatmetaG_FD_185970 | JGI IMG/M metagenome (GOLD analysis project Ga0256913, IMG submission 185970) | Deep-sea worm associated microbial mat communities from Axial Seamount, Juan de Fuca Ridge, Pacific Ocean - Axial_Mat | ecosystem: Environmental > Aquatic > Marine > Oceanic > Microbial... | reverse complement strand
ATGACATCTCCCGGTTCGGATTTTTTAGCATAATCCTCCCAACCCTTCAGGTTACCGAAAGCATACTGCCCCATCTCATTGATATCAGTAATGGCAAGATGACGGTTGTGAAATATCATATCAGTATCAATGTTGTCCTCATCGATTATCCAGACCTTGCCTTCAAGAATTACCGGTTTGTTGCCGTGGTTTTCTTCCTCTTTCTTAGTTCTCTCCTCATCATGATGCGACGGTTTGAACAGGGCCGGCTTTTCAGGAAGATCATCAGGTGTAGTGATAAATCCTGCAATAGCTGACGCAGCAGCAACAGCCGGCGATGCCAAAAACACATCGCCTTTACCCTGCTTACCGGGGAAGTTCCTGTTTCCCGTGCTTACCGTTATCTCACCCGGGCCATTCTGTCCTATCTGTCCTGCTGCGCATCCTGCACATCCTGCATTTCCGAGCAGTACTCCGGCCTCCTTGAATATTTTTATCAGTCCCTCATCAAGACAGCGATTCCAAATCTCATCTGTTGTTGGTACGATCTTGAATACAACTCCGGGGGCTACTTTGCGTCCTTTAACAATACCGGCTACAATGCGAAGATCTTCCATACGGCCGTCGGTACAGCTGCCTACAAATGATGAATCTATCTTTTTTCCTTTTACTTTTGTGACAGGAGCCACATCGTGCGGCTTACCAGGCATTGATACTGCCGTGAAAAACTCTCCGGCATCAAGTGTAAACTCCTTCTCATACCCGGCATCCTCATCGGCATACACAGGAGTGAACTCCCCGTCGTAACGCTGCCTGCAATATTCAAGAACACTTTCTGAAGGGGGAATCAAAATCGATATTGCCCCCATCTCTGTTGCCATTGAAGATATAGTAATGCGCTCATCAAGTGTCAGATCCTCAACAACATTGCCATACAGCTCAACGGCATATCCCAGCAGACTGTTTGCACCAAAATGATGCAACATATTCAACACAATGTCTTTTGCCATAATATTAGACGCTCTCTCACCCACAATATTAATCTTGACCGTCGGCGGTACCTTGAACCAGACTGATCCTTTAGCCCAGGCAGCCGCAATGTCCCTGTCGCCCATACCTTGACCAAGGGCACCGATAGCCCCGACAATATTAGCATGAGAATCTGTCGATACAAGTGTTGAACCGGGTACTGCAAGCCCCTTATCAATAGCAAGATGAGTGCCTATTCCGGAGTTGATATCGTAAACCGTTATCTCGTGGTCACGTGCAAACTGACGACAGTACTGCTGATTAGCAGCATACTTCTGATCTGAACCGGTAGGATTCGTATCGAAAGTAAAAAACGTCTTTTTTGGATCGGCAACCTCCAGGGAGTATGCTTTGATATTTTTCACCACATTCGGTCCGCCAAAATCGCGGGCTATTCGCACATCAATCTCCATATCGATTATGTCACCGGGAGTAACCTTGTCTTTTCCGGAGTGGGCTGCTATTATTTTTTCGATTATGGTCATAAAATAAATTATTAAGGTGTTTTATGGTTAATGTTTTGTCAGGAATTTTGCGATGCTTTGCAGCAAAATTTCCGCCAATACTGATTTTATTTTACTTTCCAACCAAGGGTGTTGCCCTAGGTTATTTTTGTTATGCCCTGTTGAGGCCCACAAGTTTAAATATCGCTCATACGAACTTCAATAATGACTTCATCATCCCCCCTTTGGGTCCGCCAATCTACTTTTAAAAGGCAGGAATGTCATAAAATCAGCATGATGTACTATGTAGGCCTCAGTGGTACGTTTTACCATATCGCCTTCTCCTGCATGAGTAGCAATAATGTGGCACACCTCGGGAGGCACTCCGCACTCCTCGGCAAGAGAAACTCCGGAAAAAGGATGACGCAGATATTTACCGTACATTCCCTGAAATGACTTGCCGTTTTCGTCAAGTTCGTACTCCAGCAACTTTCCTACATCGGCAAGGATAGCACCGGCAATCAGGACATCCATATCAACGGGCAATTCTTTCTTAAAGAACTCTTTTACCTTCAAACCACTTTCACGCGCAATGTGGACCACAGCCCGCTTATGACTCATGAACGAAACCTTCAGGTCAGGGCCTGCAAGAAGTGTGAACGGAATTGTATTCAGGTCATCCGGAGTAAGGACACTGCGTTCAAGTGCCAGTTCCCAGGTCTTTGCCGTTTTATACCGTAGGTCTTCATCCTCTATCCAGAGGAGTTCGGGCCAAAGATTAAGTATTTGTTGTTTTATCTCCATAATTCTCAGGTTGCGTTTTGTCATAAATTTTGCAATGCTACGCAGTAAAATTCCCGCCAAAACCGATTCCTTATCTTTTGTGTTCCACGGGGTTGACTCCCGATTAGAATATATCGCCCTTACAGGGCTTTTTCTTATTACATTCCGCTCCTACGGAGCGGTTTACGACGCCGTTTGGTGCTACTCTTTTTTTTCTCTTATTTCTCTGTGTTAATCACCTATAACTTTGCAATTATTGCATCTGCCATTTGGATTGTAGAAGCAGCACCTTTTTCAACAACATCAGGACGACCGGGCATTTTCATCATATCGTATGTTCTTACCTTGCCCTCCTCTATCACGGCAGCTATTGCATTTCTTATCTTTTTAGCCATGTCATTTTCACCAAGATAATCGAGCATCATACAAGCCGATTCTATCATCGCAATCGGATTTACTATAGGAGTTTTGTATTCGGCATACTTCGGAGCCGAGCCGTGAGTCGGTTCAAACAGGGCCACTCCGCTTTCACTCATCTGAGCACTGCATGCAAAACCCAATCCCCCGATCAATCCTGCAAAACCATCGGAAATGATATCACCGAACATATTTCCGGCCACGATAACACCGTAATTATCCGGATTCTTGGTAAGCCACATCATCTGAGCATCTATGTTTGTATTCCAAAGTTCAATCTCCGGGTAATCATCTTTCTGCATCTGACGGGCCATCTTGTACATCATTCCGGATGTTTCACGTATTACATTAGGCTTCTCACAAACAGTAACCGATCCATAATTGTATTTACGGGCATGCTCAAAAGCAGCACGAAGGATCCTTTCTGTGGCTTTCTTTGTGAAAATCCGTGTAGAAACAGAAAGCTCTTCCTTCGGCACTTTACCAAAATTCTTTACGAACTGCGGATGTGTCATCAATGCCTCATAAACAATGTCGGGAGGATTGCTCCATTCAACACCTCCGTAAAGACCTTCCGTATTCTGACGGAATACCGCAACATCAACAAGCGGTTCAACGATCTCTCCGTCCGGACCGCGCTGGATGAAATTAAGCGGATTGCCTTTGTAAGTCTTACACGGGCGTAAGCAAATATCCATATTGAAATGTTGACGCAACGCCACTATAGGACTTTTGTAAACATATCCCTTATCTTTCAGTTCAGGATTCAACTCCCTTGCCGCCTCATCTTTCGGTTTTGAGGTAATGGCTCCAAAAAGACCGACTTTATATTTTTCAAGCAGGTCGATGGTACGTTGAGGAAGAGGGTTTCCTTCTTTACGCCAGAATTCCCAACCAATATCTCCTTCAACATAATCGGCTTCAAAACCGGCTGCTTCCAATACGCGAAGAGCTTCGCTCAAAACTATTTGTCCGATGCCGTCACCCGGCAGTGTTACTATGTTTCGTTTCATAATCTGTTTTCTAAATCCCTCAATTCCTTACCCGGTCCACAGAGAAGGAACCGAGGGAATGGTTTAATATCAGGTGTTTGTTATTTCAACTATAATGATGCGTTTATCATTGTAATGTTTTTCTTTTGTTCTTGAACCAGGGATTGCACCCCTGTCAGGTTTTTTATTACTACACAGCCTTTCTTCGCTCAATATCTTAGCAACTCTGTACCTTTGTGCTAATCATATTGCTTAACTTGCCTCACTACGTCAATAACAGTGCCGTCAACCCATTTGATAGCGGCAATTATCTTGTCGGCAAATTCAGGTTTCTTTGGTTTACCACAGATAGCCTCGGCCTCTTTTTTAAGTTCTTCAATTGTTTTTACCGGCAAGTCACTGCCTTTAACCTTTTCTATCAGGTCTGTCCGGCGGGGATTGATGGCAATACCACGTTCGGTCACTATAACATCGATAAGTTCACCCGGACCACAAAGTGTTGTCACCTCATCACGGATTACAGGAACCCTGTCGCGGAACAACGGCAATGGCAATATCACCGTTTTTGAGAAAAGACAATTTTGCCAGCCGCCAATCCCATGCAGCATATAGCCGTCGGAATGTGTAACAACATTTGCATTAAAATCAACATCCACCTCGGTAGCTCCGAGGATTACCACATCAACCAACTGAGCAAAATTCCCTTTGCCGTGATAGTTATAGCTTGTAAACGGACTTGTCCACACATGATTGGGATTTTCAGCCATTGACCGCACTCCGTCAAGGTCAAAGGTCTGGCCATCGAGAATATAATCGACCAATCCCTCTTCGAGCATTTTTACCAGATACTTGTTGCTGCCACCGCGGGCAAACCTTGCTTTGATGCCCTTTTCGCGCATGATCGTTGCAAAATAATCGGATACGGCAAGTGATGTTCCGCCTGCACCTGTCTGAAAACTGAAACCATCACTGATTATGCCAGTAACCTCACAGAACTTTGCCGTCATTTCGGCTATTAGCAAACGATCGGGACTTTTAGTGATCCGCGTTGTTCCTGAAATAATTTTTTCGGGAATTCCAACCTTGTCAACCTTAACAGTGTAATCAACATAATTGCCCTGAATTTGCCAAGGTACACACGGAAACTCAACAAGATTGTCGGTAACCACTATCACTTTATCGGCATATTGCGAATCGGCAAGAGCAAAGCCGAGCAATCCGCTGGCACTATCGCCAAAAAGACCGTTTGCATTACCGAACGGATCGGCACAGGCAGCACCGATAATAGCAATGTCAATCTTCACTTCACCATCCTGAACTGCCTGATAGCGCCCTCCGTGAGAACGCAATACTGCAATTTTACTCATCTTACCCTCAGATGTAAAACGCCCGAGAGGACCGTTCATTGAGCCCTCGATATGCGATATCGTACCATCCTCAAGATACTGAATAAGATGTTCGTGACAAGGGAATGATGCTGAAGGAAACCAGCGAATGTCTTTTATACCAAGCTCTTTGGCTATATCAAACACCTGATTCATTATCAGGTCTCCATTTCGGAAGTGATGATGTGACGAGATTGTCATTCCGTCTTTAAGCCCGGCTTTGATAAGAGCCTCCTTAAGTGACGGGACAAGCTTATTCCCGTCGGCAGGATAATCGGCCATTGAAGGTATACGCGGTGCATGCTTTCTACCTTCGGGACGGTACTTTCCCACACCCTGAAAAGGGATAACCTTTTCACCGTTTATCTCAAGGGGAACATAGCGGCCGGCAGCATTTTTTATAAGTTTCATTTTTGCGTCATTTGGATATTTTATCGTTTCCGGTGCGTTATCCCGGGTTAAAATATATCGCCCTTACAGGACTCTCTCTCTGGTTAAACCTCTGCATCTCCAAGTCTCTGTATACGTTTTGTTATCTCTATAATTTTCAAAGCACGGTTAACGACAGGGGCATCAATCATTTTTGTGCCGAGGGCTACTACACCAAGGCCTTTTGCCTTTGCTTCCTCGAATGCTGCAACTATTTTTTGTGCTTTTTCAATCTCCTGTCCGGTTGGTGAAAATGCCTCGTTAACTATTTTTACCTGTGCAGGATGGATACATCCCATTCCTTCAAAACCAAGTGCTTTTGAATTGAGCACATTCTTCCGTAATGCATCTTTATCCTCTATCTCTGAAAAAACCGAATCTATAGGTTGTACCCCGGCTGCCCGTGCAGCATTCACCACCGCACTTCGTGCATAAAAGCTCTCTGTTCCCTCATTGGTCCTTTGTGCACCTATACTTGCCGTGTAATCTTCAAGGCCGATTGCCACAGCAACCACATTCTCCGATGCAGAAGCAATTTCATAAGCATTCACAACACCCAATGCACTTTCGATAATAGGCATCAACCATACAGGGTCACCTCCGCTCAGCTCCTTTATTTTTTCATCAACTGCTTTAACATCGTAAGCTGTTTCGCACTTAGGAATAAGTATCAACTGAACTCCGTGTCCCACAATCATTTCAAGGTCATCTAAGCCTGAAGGAAGCTGATTGATACGTACCATTCGCTCCGTACCGTAAAAATCGACACTACGCAAAGCATTACGAACAAGTATCTTTGCCTCCGGTTTTTTATCGGGAGCAACTGCATCCTCAAGATCGAGTATTATACCGTATGAACCATAAATACCCGCATTGAGCATAAGTTTGGGTGAATTTCCGGGAATGTAAAGTCGTGAAAAACGAACAGCATCTTTAGGTTGCAAACCATGTGGATTAACTTTGGTAAGAAGATAACCTTCACTTACTTCTTTCAATTGCCGGATGGCAGCTTCAAGACGTGCAGCAATTACCCAGTTGAGCGCACCTTTATCCTCAATCTCAACAACAGCATTTTCAATTTCGAAGAATTTAAGAACATCTTTTGCAAAACGAAGAATGTCGTCACCGAACATAGATGCAACCTTACTATTGAGTCGAATATCAAGGCCTCCCGAACCTTTAAGTTCAATAGAGACCCAACAATCGGACCGGATATTATCGCCTTTGTTTCCCGCTGTGGCTTTCATTATTTCATTATTTGGGTGTTTTGTCAGGAATTTTACGATGCTTAGCGGTAAAATTCACACCAAAACCGGGTTCTTTCTCTTTTGGGCCCCAAGGCTAATAATATTTTTCTACTATCATAACTTTATTCAGGTTCTTCCTGATATTTATGTTGAACACCTTCGGGGCTTAGCTGTACTTTAAAACTGTAAGTTGGCTAATAAAAACAAACGCAATTTATGTTGTATTTTTTATTTCCACAAGAGTTTTTGTGTGTTTTTTAACACTTATTCTATTTTTTGTGATTTTTATCATCTTAATTATACGTCTTACTTTCAATTTTATTCAAGGTACTGTAGCCCTTGCTAAAACATATCGTCCCAACCAAACTACTTAAAGAAAGTAAGTAAACTATCGAAAGATTCAGAACTCCTGACCTGGTTTCTATTAATGAGGTGTTTATAAAAACTATAACACAAAAAGGGGAGTCGCATTTTTAAGAAAATAAATGATGTTGTTCTCATGGAATAAAAAAAATGAGAATATGAAGAAACATACGTTTTCAATAAAAAACAGAAGTTTGGGATATGTCAAAATGATTTTTAACTTGTTTGTTTTTATGAATATTTTACGTAACACCTCACCCCCTAAATCCCCCTCTCCTGGCAGGAGAAGGGGACTACGAAAAGATCAAAATTATTTCTGTGTTACATATGAGGTGAGGTGAAAACAGATTGGATGTTTTGCTTTTTAGTCATTTTTAACCAATGTATTTTCTCAGAGACAATAAATATCCGACCCCCAGGTTTGTAATATCCTGTGAAATCGCGACATTGATTTTTGTAGTGGGTCAGGAGTTCTGAGATTATTGAATAATAAAAAGGGTATTGGACTTTTTACTTTGGGGTAATCACATATTTAGAAAACAGATAGTTATTATGATATTCAAATAAGGTATCTCCTTTTATTTCAAGTTTAGTTCCACGAAAAAATCTGTCGTAAATAAATATCCTGTCATTACCTTTTTCGATCCGGTACAATAAATCTGATCTCCGCCTTCTTCTCCACCGAAGTTCTATAGCTTTATTGCTATTAGTCTGGACAAGCATATAATGTTTGCCGAAGTAGAGCGTATCACCACTTAATTTGTAAGTAAATTGTTTCCTGTTCCTGTTCAGGTAATAGGAATTGTCATCAGCTTTGTAAAGTACATCTTTTGTGGCCCATTTCTGCTTGTAGATAAATGCTGTATCCTGATCTATCACAAAAAACAGGACTCTCTTTTTACGTAAAACTTTAAGAGTGTCACCACTTTGTTCTTTGTGAAATTCATATCTTTGTTTACGCGCAAAAGGCGTCTTCTTCTTTATTGTATCATTTAAAAATTGTTGTCTGTAAATCCCTTTATTCTTTTTAGGTCTGGTAAACAGTTCCACCTCGAAATATTTATCCTCAACATTAAAAAGTTCATCTATCCTTATCCCAAAATTATCATTCAGGTCAAAGAAAAGATCATTCCCCAACTCAAAACCGAATGGATGGTAACGGACATTAACAGTTTCCGTTATACTGTCAACGGTACTCATCTCATCATTTTTCTGTCTTAGAATGTCCATCCTTAGCCTGTTTACATCAACATCGGGTTTTAAGGTAAAGGGTTCAAAAGATTCTTTTTTAAGATTCTCAATCTCATTAACATCAAGAGTTGCACAGGAATGAATGAACAAAGCAGCAAAAAGAAGAAAAACTATTTTTTTCATGTTTGTTGGTTTTATGTAAAAAAACTAATTTGCATTGTTCTGATACAAATTTTAAAATATTACTGAACATAACTAATAACAGTTATGTTATTTTTAAGGACAATTGTTTTAATATCCTGATTTCTTTTACCGGAAAAGAGATTCAATATTTTGACAAGGCCCATTTTTTTGTATATTTAAATAGCAATACATTTTATGAGATATTCAAAAAAACATAATAGAATTCTTATCAGAATACTTCTATCACTCATTGCGCTTTATTTTGTGATTGATATTTTCGGCGGCTATGCCCTTGAATCAATTGTAAAAAAACGCCTTAATTCATACGTGAACAATAAACCTGGCAGACTTTACGATATCTCGTACCGGACAATAAACATCTCAATAGCAGACAGAGCCGTCAGACTCGGCAAGATCAGAGTGGCACCGAGGCAAAATGCGATCGACAGCATAAAGAGTAATAAGATATCAATGCTGACTTATTTTGAAGCCGACACTTTCTATTTTGACGGTTTAAGTTTTATGAAATTAATATTGTTCAATGAGTTAAATCTTAAAAATATCGTAAGTAACAACCCTATTGTAAAGATATATTTTAATCCAGAAGCTAAAACCTCTCCAAAAAAGAGCGGAGTTACAGTAAATATCGTCAGCAATAGATTACAACACGGTTACGTCGATAATTTCAAAATAAAAAACGGCAATTTCTATATTTACAAAATGCCCTCAAAAGACAGCCTTTACTTTAAGCTTAACTCTTCAATCCTTACTATTGAACAAATAAATATCTCTCCTAAAGCAAAAGAGCAGATAGACAAAGTTAAGTTCAGAACATTTCATTTTTCATCAGGGCACCTTTATAGCGGTTTTGTTGATCATTACCTGATCAAAGCCGACAGCATAATTCTTGACCGTGACACGAGAACGTTAAGTATCGATAATTTTTCTTTCAAACCGAAGAACTTCGTTATGACGAATAAAAAAGTGCAATTTGCACATGACGTTTCATCGATAGGAGTCAGACAAATTCAGATCAAAGGCATCAACTTTAAGGGAAACGGGAAATTTTACGGTTATTACGCATCAAAAATCAGCATTGATAAACTCGACTTCTCCTTATCGACAGATAAGCGATTACCTAAGAATATGAACAGGAAACCGCTTATAGGAGAACTAATTAAAAAGGTACCTGTTCCGTTTTGTGTCGACACTGTCAAGATAAAAGAGAGCAGTATCTTCTACAATGAGATAGTAAGTGCCGGGAAAGAACCACTGAAAGTACTGTTCACAAAAGTTGATCTGGATATATTTAACGCAACTAACTCAGATGCTATGTTAAAGATCGATCCGGAATTGAAAATAACAGGAAAAGCGAAGTTTCTAGATTCAGGAGATCTGAACATCAGCATTAATGTGCCTCTTACTGACAAAAATGATAAAATGACAGTCAGCGGTCATCTCGGAGCAATGCCGATAGAACCTGTTAATAAGATGCTTGAAGGGCCTATGAGTGTAAGATTTGTTTCAGGTAAGATAAATAGTATTGACTTAAATTTCATTGCTGACACAACACACTCGAAAGGCAAACTCATGTTTGATTACAATGATCTTGTGATACAAATATTCAAAGGTAAGGAGACTGCGAACAAGGGTGTGAAAGAAAGAAACAAATGGTTTATTAATACTATTGCAAACGGGGTAATCAAGAAGAACAATATCAAGAACAGCGATAAATTCGTTACGGGGATCATCGATTATGATCGTCCTAAAGATATTGCAATTCCGGGGTATCTTTTCAGGAGTGTAAAGTCCGGACTTATCTCTACTTTCAAACCGGGTACCCGAAGAAAAGCAATAAAAGAGGAGAAACAGGAAGTAAGAACTCAAAAAAAAGAACAAAAAAACAGATAGTCGAACATGAAAAAAACTGTTTTTTCAGAATCTCAAATTATACTCTATATTTTAATACATGGCAACAGTATCCTTCAAAAGAAGAAAAATAATTCAAATACTTCAACTTTTAATAGCTAAAGCATTTTTCTAAAGATGAACCATACCAACCACTTTTATCTAGGTTGACTAAATATCAAAAATTACTATTCCCAGAATTACAGGGAGCCTACTTTTAAAATATAAATGCGTTGACCCCGTATTCAACAATCACTTTTGTTTTCGTCAATTAATCTTTTTTAATATTGAATTTTATACATTTAGTAATAAAAATATTAAGTTTATGAACATATACTAACTCAAAATTTGCAGTGATGAAATAGAGCATATTATTTTGAAAGACGAGTTAAATGCATTTCTTGGTTCTACCGAAGGAGGCATAATTAACATCTCTTACCTTGAAATTATAAAAAAGGATGTGCACAGCTGGGGAGTGGTAAGCGGTATATCCCTGACAACCTTGAAAGGCCTTAAGGCCTTACTCGGCAAAGTAGGCGAAATATAAATGGAACTGAAAGGAACCCTTAATGATAACACAGGAGTAACAGCCCAGGTATTGTCAAACATTACGATAGAAGTTATATAGATTATAAGTAAAAATAGTATCATGTTTGTAAAAAATGATGATGTAAAAGGTGAAACTCTTGAACCGGGCTTAAGCCGTAAAATACTTGCCCGCGGAGGGATGATAATGCTGGTAGAAGTAACCTTCAAAAAAGGAGCTGTCGGCTATCTTCACTCCCACCCACACGAACAGGTTAGTTATATACAAAAAGGTTCGTTCGTAGTTGAAATAGACGGAGAAAAAAGGGTCCTGAGATCCGGCGACAGTTTCTATACCCAACCCGGTCAAAATCATGGAGTGAAAGCTCTGGAAGATTCCGTCATAATTGATGTGTTTACGCCGCAAAGAGAGGACTTTTTATAGATATAAAATTTTACAAACAAAATATAAGGATCCGCTAGTACCAATTGAGGAAGAGCGGCTCCTTTTCTTTTTAGAAAACTAAAAATATTTCTGATAATATTTTTGTAGAAACATACTGCTGGCCCCTGTTATTTTGGAGGCTGTATGTTTCTGTATGGTTTTGCCATTAAAAACCACAGCCCTGAGTATTCCTTTTTTCAATTGTACCATCCTCTTTATTTTATATTATCTTTATCAAACATTTGATTAAAATGATCGAAATATCTTTTAATAATCACATATCACTAATAATATAAACCATGAGAACAGATATTGAAATAGCTCATTCGGTAAAACCGTTACACATCAAAGAGGTTGCAGAAAAACTAAATCTCAAAGCAGAAGAACTTGAATTTTACGGTAACGACAAGGCAAAGATACCATTATCGAAAATTTCTGAAGATAAGATCAGTGAAGCAAAACTGATACTGGTAACAGCTATTACCCCCACTCCCGCCGGTGAAGGCAAAACAACTACTTCGATTGGGTTGGCTGACGGACTGAACAAAATAGGGAAACAGGCAACGGTAGTACTTCGTGAACCCTCGCTCGGACCGGTATTCGGCATCAAAGGCGGGGCTGCAGGCGGTGGTTATTCACAGGTGATACCAATGGAGGACATCAACCTGCATTTCACAGGTGACTTTGCAGCTATTGAAAAAGCTAACAATCTGCTCTCAGCACTCATCGATAACAATTTTAACAGTAAAAAGCGTAACCTGAGGATCGACCCGCGCACGGTTGTTTGGAAACGTGCCATCGACATGAATGACCGTTCACTCAGGAATATCGTTGCAGCCCTGGGAGGAAAAACCGGAGGCATTCCACATGAAACAGGATTCAATATTACCGCTGCATCCGAAGTAATGGCTATACTCTGCCTGAGCAAAGATCTGAATGATCTGAAACAGCGTTTGGGAAACATTTACATTGGAGATACTTTTGAAGGTAAGCATATTTTTGCACGTGATCTGAATGCTGAAGGGGCCATGACAATATTGCTGAAAGATGCCATTAAACCAAACCTTGTGCAGACTCTTGAAGGCAACCCCGCTATAATACACGGAGGTCCTTTTGCCAACATTGCCCAGGGTACCAATTCACTTATAGCAACAAAAATGGGCATGTCATATTCGGAATATGTGGTTACCGAAGCAGGTTTCGGTGCCGACCTTGGCGCCGAAAAATTTTTCAATATCAAATGTCGTGAAGGGAATATTTCGCCCAAAGCAGTAGTTCTTGTGGCAACCATAAGGGCATTGAAATATCACGGCGACAAACCACTGAAAGAGCTTAGCACACCGGATGTAAATGCCGTAAAAAAAGGTATTGTGAATCTTGAAAAACACATTGATACCCTTCAAAGTTTCGGCCTCCCAATTGTGGTTGCCCTTAACCGCTTTACCGCAGATACTGATGATGAAATAAAGATCGTTCAGGAAACATGCGATAAACACGGAGTGCGTTTTGAAGTATCGGAAGGTTTTACCAAAGGAAGTAAGGGGACAACAGAACTTGCCCGTAAGGTTGCGGATGCAGCCTCGGAATGTAACACAACGTTCCGGCCGACTTACGATCTGAAAGATGAGATAAGGACTAAGATAGAGAAAATAAGCAGCACTGTTTACGGAGCCAAATATGTGATTTTCTCGAACAAAGCCAAGAAACAACTGCAAAAGATCCACGATATGGGGTTCTGCAATATGCCGGTCTGCATGGCCAAGACACAAAAATCCCTTTCGGATGACGAGAAACTCCTTGGCCGTCCCGAGAACTTCGACATTAATATACGTGAGTTCGAGATTGCTGCCGGAGCAGGTTTTATCATCCCGATAGCAGGAAACATCCTCCGCATGCCGGGTCTGCCTGAGATTCCCGCAGCCGAGAATATGGATATTGACAACGATGGAGTAATCAGGGGTTTGAGCTGATAATCACTTCTGAAAGCATTATTAATAACCGATATCATCATTAGCAGGAACGCACTGCCTGTCCCGATTATTTCGGGGGCCTTGCGTTCCTGCTAATTTTAAAAACCAACAATAGGTTTCAGAATCAATATGGATAACGAAAATTTAGGAATTGACCCAAAAATACTAACAGACCTCACAACGATGAAAATGCCATTCGGCAAATACAAAGGGCGGATATTAAAAGACCTGCCGGAACCATATCTGGTATGGTTTCACAACAAAGGATTTCCTAAGGGGAGACTGGGAATGCTGCTGCATACTCTTTACGAGATAAAGTTAAACGGACTGGAATATCTACTTAGAGACATCAAAAATTTCAGAGGTTAAAAAAATCGTTAAAACAGTACCAGTTCCACAGGTCGATGATCACTTACAGTGCTTTTGTATTCAAGTAAACAGGCATCTGCCCTTGTGGTAAAAACAGTATCAACATCATCGAAACACTCATTGGTTATCAGTAAATGATCGATATGGCTTGGCCAGGAAGGGTATGACCAATACATAGAGTTACCTGTGGCAATGCCCATATCGGCAAATCGATAGTTGCCTGAATCAGAAATAAAATTCCAGAAAACATTGTCTGCTTCATCTTCGTCGATACGATCGTTCATATCTCCCACAACAATTACCTTTTCATCAGGCAGGTTTGTATCAATGTAATCCTTCAGTTTTTCAGACGCACTGCGTCGTCTGGCAACATTATCCTCACCGCTGCAACATTTAAGATGATTATTTATGATGAACAAACTCTCTCCGGTAGGAACATGTGTTATTTTTATCTTTAACGGAGGTCTTGGGAATGAATAAGAATCATCAGGGAAAAGTGCCTCTGTTTCCGTTTCATCCAGGTTTATCTCGCTCGTTTTGTAAAGATACCCCAATGACATTGTCCATGATTTCTCGGGTGAAAAAAGACTACTCCATCCCGGCAAGGCATCAGCCAGCTTTTTCAGGTTATCTTCCGTACTTATCTCCTGCACTGCAACTATGTCCGCATCCATCTGGCTCAGCAATTTAGATACATATTTTATTGTCACATCATCATCCAACGGAAATTCTTTCAGGTTAAATGTTACCACTTCAAACCTGTCACTGCTCCCGGGCGTTACGCATTTACTGAAATCGATCTCATCATTTACAGGTGGCGGATTATCCTTATCACACGAAACAACAGAAACAAATATCAGCAACACATATAACAGGTGTCTAATTCTCCACTTCATAATACAATTTATAATATTTCAAGCCTTTTGCCTGGTCATATCCCTGCTCAATATACTGACGTTTACCGTGTATGTAAACATGGAAATTCTTATCAAGTTTCAAAACTGATTTGAAATATTTCTTTTCCTGTTTTACAGCACTCTTTGAGATATCGAACTCTGCCTGCAACGGAATGCTTTTCTCTTCTTCAAAAAATGTTTTATAGTCACGAAATGCATCAACCACTTCGGGGTCCATTATCACCTCATTCTCGAAACGCTGTTCATTAAAACTGTCGTTCTTGCTGAAAAACTCCATTGAACGATTAAGCATATCTATCTGCTCGGTACGCGGGACCTCATTCTCTTCGTTAAAGACCTCCCCCACAAAACTTTTACAAAGATCGAGATAGTTATTGGTAAAATAGTAGTTGTCCTCCCTTGGTTTTAATCCGAGAAAATCATTCATCCAGAATTTGGCATCATTACCTTTATTAATGTTATCAACCGAACAAATCTTGTACCCGGCCTCTTTCTCAGTATTGAATATCAGGCAGCCTTTATCAAGTTTCTTGATGTTTATCCCCTCCTGTGCCCCGATCTCAAAATTCTGATCTTTCAGATATACTTTCAGAAAAGTCTCTTTATTCTCCGATTTAAAAATACCCAACGCATCAACAACCTCACCGTCAACTACCACATCTTTAAACAATGCCATATAAAATTCACCAGCCTTTATACTTGGGTGGTTAGAACTCTCATACAAAAAATTCGCTGTTTCCAGCGATGTTTCATAAAAGTTGCCGAGCTGTTCAAAGATGCGGGTAGCCAATTCAAACATTTTATTCGGCTCCCCGTTCTCTCCATCCACAAAATTGTAATAGGCTTCGATCTTGAAAGGTTTAAAAAAATACTGGACAAGAAAGTCGGTAACAGGGTCATCCTCCTCAAACACAACAGGCTTTTTCGAAAAACGTACCTGTTCTCCCATACTACGGTTTCCAACATGATGGATCACCAGGTCCTGTATTGTAAGTTGTGATGTGTCTATCATTTGCGCATCTCTTTTAAGAAACACAAATATAAGATTTTGTTTTCATGTAAATACAATCAAGTATAATTGAAACTTGAATCATTTATTACACAATGGAATGACAACCCCGGCTTTTGCAGATATCTTCATGCCGAGCCCACCATTTACAGCTACAGCCGAAGGAAACTGAACCTTAGTTTTGCCGTGTAACAGGTCTTTACCTTTAAAATACCCTCTTGTTCCCATATTTGTCACTTCAAACGCATGTTCAGGTATGCGAAGACGGATGCTGACATCTTTTTCCGAAAAGTTTACAACAACAAGATAGCACATTGTATCTGAGAACCTCATACATGCATACTGCCTGTTACTGTCAAAATGAGGATTTTCCCTGTTGTACCACATCAGGTCGTAAAAACCTTTTGAGTTGATCACCTCATCATTTTTTGCCAATGACAAGAGTTTACAATACGCAGCTCTTAATTTTTTTTGTTCAGCAGTGAGATTTCCCCCGTCAAAATTATGGTCATTTATCCAGTTATCCACCGAGTTGACCTTCCAGTAATCAAAGATCGTTGTTCTTCCGTTACGTCCGCTGAAACCTTCTTCGTCCATTCCATTCTCCCCCGTTTCCTGTCCGAAATAGATCATGAAAGGATTACCGGAAACGGTTGCAGCCAAAACAGCCCCCGCAAAACCTTTTTGCGCATCATTCGCAAAGAACTCCGAAGCAATACGCTGCTCGTCATGGTTTTCCAAAAAGAAAAGCATATTGTCTTTAATGTCACCTATCTTGTCAAGTGAACCTGAAATATCTGAAGCAGGACGCTTACCTGTAATCACATCACGCAGGGTATCGTAAAAACCTACCTTATCGTAAAGCCAGTTGAAACCTGCGTTTATGAAAGGACGGTACAAGTCAGGATTGTAGACTTCACCTACAAAAACGATCTCCGGATAATCCTTCTTCACCTGCGGGATCACCCAATACCAGAACTCCAGCGGCACCATTTCGGCCATATCGCAACGAAAACCGTCAACATCCTTGCCTGCCCAATACAAAAGCACATCTTTCATCTTATTCCATGTGTCCGGCACAGGCGAGAAATGGCCTTTACGGTTATCAAAAAGATCGACACCATAATTCAGCTTCACTGTTTCGTACCAGTCATTAATGTCGGGAGAGGCAGTAAGACAATCATTACCTGTCACTTTCGCCGGTTTTTCTTCCCATTTATGCTCAGGGTTTTCAGGCGGCACAGGCGAATGAAATTCAGTATTCAGCAGGTAATAAAAATTGTTATCCTTTTTAAATGCAACACTTTTATCATCGTTCACCCCAAAATCGGCAACACCTTCCGGCTTTACATCCGACACATACTGACGGGCAAGATGATTGGGTACAAAATCGATGATCACCTTCATTCCGGCATCATGGGTACGTCTAACCAGTTTCATGAACTCTTTCATTCTGTCAGGGACACTTTCGGCAAGATCAGGATCAACATCATAGTAATCCTTTATGGCATAAGGGCTTCCTGCTTTCCCTTTTACAACCTCCGGAAAATCCCTCACAATACCGGATTCTGAATAATCGGTCTGCGTTGCATGTTCTATCACACCGGTATACCAGATATGGGTTACCCCGAGTTCTTTAATACCCTCCAATGCTTTCTTTGTAAAGTAATTGAATTTACCGCTGCCATTATCGTTAATGGTTCCGTTCTTAATGTTCTTTCCCTCCGAATTACCAAACAAACGTGGCAATACCTGATATATGATTGGTTTCATTTTTTAATTTGAGTTTGTGATATTCTTAATCAACCGCCAAAAATAATATTTAGTATCATATAAACATTATTTATTACATTTATGACCGGGAATTGTTTATGCTTGGATGTTTACGATACACTAAATCAAAAACTCAACACCTGAAAATATGATGTCAAAAAAACTACTGATATATTTTATATTCTCATTAGTCACAACATTCACCACATACAGCCAATACTATTCATCAGGCCCTGACCCTGCCGGTATTAAATGGTATCAGATAAAAACTGAACATTTCAGATTAGTTTTTCCCGAAGAGTTCAAAGAACAGGCTAAAAGTACCGCTGCCATTTTTGAAAAGGTTTATTTGTACGGTGGATACACTCTGGGACATAATCCCAAAAAAATAGATGTTCTTATCCATTCACGCTCGGCTTATTCCAATGGTTTTGTTTCATGGGCACCTAAACGCATCGAACTATATCCGACACCCGACCAGGATATTTTTGCCCAGGATTACCTCCGGCAACTGGCAATTCATGAATTCCGGCATGTTGTACAGATCGATAGGCTGAACACGGGTTTCACAAAGGCTTTAAGCATCATTACAGGACAGCAGGCTATAGGGGCAGTACTGGGTATCTACCTGCCTATGTGGTTCATGGAAGGCGATGCTGTAACAACCGAGACACTGTTATCTCATTCCGGCAGAGGCCGTCTCCCCTCTTTTGAACAAGAACTTAAAGCCCAACTGCTTGAAAAAGGAATGTACAGGTACGACAAAGCTTACCTAGGCTCATACCGCAACTACGTACCTAATTATTATGTTATGGGATATCACCTGGTAATGGGAACACGCAGCAGGTATGGGAAAGATGTTTGGGAAAGAGCTTTAGAAAACACGGGAAAAAGAAGCTGGAGCATTACACCTTTCAATCACGGAATAAAAGAGATAACAGGATTGAACAAAACACAGCTTTACCGGTCGATATTTAACGACTGGAAAAAACTCTGGATAGAAAATGACTCTGCAAAAAAATTCAGCAGATTCAGGTACTTAACTTCAAGGGATCCAAAATTCAAAAACTACCTGTTCCCGAAATTTCTTAATGATACAACTATAATTGCTAAAGTCTCAGGATTGGATGAGATAACTCGTTTTGTATCGATAAACACAAAAAGCGGCAAAGAAAGAACATTATACACTCCGGGATACACAGAGAATGTACCCTTCTCGTTAATGGCAGGAAAAATAGCATGGACCGAACAGGAACAAAATTACAGATGGAGCAATGCAGAACAATCAAATGTATGGATATATGACCTCGGTTCAGGAAAGGTCAAACGCCTAACAAAGGGAAAAAGATTTTTCGCTCCGGCAATATCTCCCGACGGCAAAACAATATCAGTGGTTCACGTGTCTGAATCCGTCTCATACAACATTCTATTCCTTGATCTGCATACCGGTAAAATAACAGACACCATACAAACACCCGGCAATATGTTTCCCATGACACCGGTTTGGACACCGGACGGCAATAAACTTGTCACTATCATTTTCACTCCGGAAGGAAAACAGATATACTACCTCTCACTAACCGACAAAAAATGGCATACGGTGACCTCAACAACCTACTCAAATATCAGACACCCTTTTGTAACCAATGATCACATTTATTTTTCAGGAAGCTGGGACAACACTGAAAATATTTACCGGACAGAACTCAATTCAGGAATTACCGAACAGATCACCATATCCCGGTTTGGGGCTACAGCTGCAGCCCTTGATCATGAAGGATCAAAGCTGATAGTCACGGATTACTGTTCCGACGGATACAGACTGGCAGAACTTTCGCTCGACAGCATAACACCCGTGATCACACAATTCAGGCAGGCAGCCCCTCAGTACAAACTTTTGGAGCGACCACTAAAAGAAGAAAAAGGCATACCTGACCTTACCCATCTGACGACAGACACATTCAAAGTGAAGAAATACTCAAAGTGGAATATTTTTAATTTTCACAGCTGGGCACCGGCATACATCAACGTCAATGATGCGCAAGTCGACTGGGGTGCTTCTCTTTTATCACAGAACCTGCTTGGCAATGCATTTACAACATTCGGATACAATGCCGATAAACAATACACCCGTGAAAAATTCTATTTTAATTTCATCTATAACGGATTGTTTCCCCAGTTTAATTTTGAAATGAAGTTTGGCAACGATGATGCATACTACGACGGAACTACAGAGACAGACACTTTTGTTGTTAACTCTATCAAGAAGCAAAATTTCCTTGATATGAGCCTTGACATCAGTTTTCCTTTCAATTTTTCACGGAGGGCGTGGTCAAGGCACATTGAACCCATTATAGGACTGGGCTACATCAAAGCATTCGATTACGAGGCAAAAAAATCATATATCACACAGATCAGCGGCGAATGGCAATACACAGGTAAAACCGAAGATATCACAGCCGAAGGATACGAACTAAACCCCGTTGACTACAGTTTATTCATGTATAACATCCGAAAAAGAAGTTATCGTGACATCTCTGCCCGGTGGGGACAACTATTACAAGTTATTTACCGGCACACTCCTTACGGCACCCATAATTTCGGATCACTTACCGGCATTCATTCTGTCATTTATTTCCCGGGCATATGGAAACATCATTCCATAAGGATAGACAATGACTGGCATAAAAAGAAAAGAGGTGATTCCGCAGGAGTAAACGGCTCCGGTTACATAATAAATTCAGGTTTTTCCGATTACATAAAATTCGCACGAGGGTATTCTGCCCAATACAATGATGAACTGTATACATTACGCACAAACTACAATTTCCCTCTTGTCAATCCTGATCTGAGCCTGGGAAGTCTGGCATATTTCAAAAGGTTTAGCCTAAACCTTTTTTACGATGTTTCACATGCTACTTATAAAGTTCAGAGCAATGATACCGGAAAATGGTATTCTGCATCCAATTATTATCAATCCACAGGTTTTGAACTGAGGACAGAGGTAAACCTTCTAAGGTTTATCTTCCCATTCAGTATCGGATACAGGTTTTCATATCTCCTTTCAGATACGAAAGTGCATAACGAATTCCTGTTTTCTGTTAACTTCTCAGGATATACAATAAACAAAAAGATGTAAGGATGTCTGATTCAGGGATATAAAGAATTGCATTGTGTCAAACATCGAACATCCCAATGAACCGTTCTTCTATACCATCTCCAAAACAGCCTTCACAACATTCTCTGCGCCCGTGGCTATCTGATCGATCGTGGCATCAAGCATGTAACACGGGGTTGTAGCTACTTTGTATTTATGATCGATCACAACTTCCCCGTGGGTGGTGTAACGGTGTTTGGCCCCCATGGCTTTGATAGCCTCTATGGTGCCTTTATCGTTGCCGATGGTGACTTCAGCCCCGTCAAGTACCTTGGCAACGATTACGGGAGAGATACATAAGGCTCCTATCGGTTTCCCTGCCCTGTTAGTATTTAAAATAACATTCTTCACCTCTTCATTTACCTTGCAGTCGGCACCGTCGAAAGCAAAGGTCGAGAAGTTCTTAGCCACACCAAATCCTCCCGGAAACATCAAAGCATCATACTCCTTCGGGTCGTACTCCGACAAAGGTTTGATATTTCCGCGGGCTATTCTTGCCGCTTCAACCAATACATTACGTTTTTCGTCCACAGGCTGACCTGTCAAATGATCTATCACATGATACTGTTCAATATCAGGTGCAAAAACCTGGTATTCTGCCCCGCTGCGGGCAATGGCAAGCATTGTAAAAACTGACTCGTGTATCTCGGCGCCGTCATAAACGCCGCATCCTGAAAGCACTACGGCAATATTTTTTTTTGTTCCCATTTTTATTACGATTTATGATTTGTTTACTAAATTACAGTTTTTTCAAAAAAGAAGCTTCGTAAAAGATCATAAAAATCAGTAATCCTAATTTATGAAACGTGTTTTTATAGGATATAAATGCGAACCGTTCCCAAACCTCATTTTAACTACAGACAAGTTAAGATCAAAATTGAACAATACTTCATTAAAATGGGCTTCTCCCCTCTACTGGCATGTTACATCGCATTTTATAGGCAAAGCGGAAAAAAATGAAATTGAGATATTAAAGGAAATTGTTTCAGAAACAGCAAAAGCTGCACATATTTTTTCTGTATCGGTAACAGATATAGGATTTTTCCCTTCGGCCGACCGTCCCAAAGTATTATGGGCAGGGGTTGAGCCAAAGGATGAGCTGACAAAACTCTATTACAAGACAGGTGCATTATTACGCACGGCAGGGTTTAAAACAGACAACAGGCCCTATTCGCCCCACATTACACTTGCAAGGATCAAGCATTGCCGAAATACGGATATCACCAAAGAGATAGAAACCTATTATTCAGGCATTGTTTTCGGAACATTGAACATCAATGAGATAATACTTTACGAAAGCAGACTTTCCCCGTCAGGAGCAAAATATATCCCTCTCCTCAAAGCAGAATTTAGCAGATAGAATAAATCCGTCATACTGAATGTTTGAGCTATTTTGATCCGTTATTTTAATCTCTTTCGATGAGAGAGAAAAGATATGTGAATCCAAGATGAAAACCTATCTGATTAAACCTGGTAACAGTTGAATGATCAGGTATCCCGTAAAGTAATGTTTTATCGGAAGGGGAAGTCAGGTTGATCTGTTGCAGGTTACCATGACTAAATCCCATTGAGTAAGTAAAACCGATCGTAAAACGATATCTTTTTTCATACCATACTGTCCCTGCCGAGCCATGATATAAGTTAAGATATCCGATTGAAGGAACATAGTTTGATGACCGGGGAAGGTCCTTTTCATCATAATTATTAAAATCAGTCCTTAAACCTGCCAAAAAAGCAAGATTACTCTTTACAGTCAGAAAATAACCCACTGAAACATTCACGACCGGCCTTTTGGCATCCTGCATTGTTTTAAACGGGTCATCACTGTCCGGTAAGTTTAAATATTTAGTATTCCCTGTTCCTGATTTCAGCATGCTGTATGACTTTACTCCTGTAGCAGCCATCATGCGTACATAAATCATATGTTTTTCCCGAATAAATGAAACACCGAAATCGAACATCCATGGAGTCTTGTGAATAGTTTTTATCTTTTCACGAAAAGTAGCCCTGTAAGAATTTACACCTTCTGAAGGAATCTCAACGTACTCATTCCTGATCAGTTTACCATTCAAAACAGAAACATTTGCTTTAGGAGTTGTCAATACAAAACCGATCCTGAACTTTTTATATTGATAATTAACTCCCAGTTTCCACACCAAACCAATATTCCTGAAAACAAAATCATCATAAAAAGTATGTGAAGCCATAGGAGAATCAAAACCCGGAGCTTCCGGAATATCAGCAAATACCTGTGCTGATGTATTATCAAGGAAATCCTGAGTTCTCATAGTGACGAACTGGGAAATGCCTATGCCAAATTTTGAATCAAAAAATTTCTGTCCCATACCTATCCCAACCCAGTCTTCCCTGTACCTGTTCTGATATTTGTATATTCCTGAAAAATACTCATCACCGGGATTATCTGATATAACATCATAATACATATTATTCTCAACAGTAAACAGTGTTGAGTTAAGTTCCTTGTTAATGATTGCATAAGTAATACTAAAATTGGGGTGTTTTTTATTCTTTACAACTCCCGATACCAAAGAGGGAGCTCCGGTAAGACCGGTTGTTTTGAGATCCAGCCCGTCACCTGCACCGTTTATGATGTTGTAAACATTAAAATAGAATGCATTACCTGAAATTGAAATACCTGTATTTTCAACAAAAGCAAGAGAACCGGGATTGTAGAAAATTCCACTGTTATCAAAAGTCCCGTTTATGGAGGCACCACCAAGTAAAGAAGAAGTATTTCCCACCTGACTCAACCAGTAGTTACTATCCTGCGACCTTACCATTACTGAAACGCAAAGGAATATTACAATAAAAAATTGCTTCATATCTTTAGTTGTATTGCGTATCATCAGCATCCATCTGTTTTGTTAATTTATCGAACAATTAAAATAATAAATTTCTCAACCCATCTTTCATCACTATCCTTACAGGAAGCCACAACAACATAGTTGTTATCATCTTCATCAGGT
>Ga0256913_10000355_pt1 | contig 23528 bp, 25 predicted proteins | sample Axial_MatmetaG_FD_185970 | JGI IMG/M metagenome (GOLD analysis project Ga0256913, IMG submission 185970) | Deep-sea worm associated microbial mat communities from Axial Seamount, Juan de Fuca Ridge, Pacific Ocean - Axial_Mat | ecosystem: Environmental > Aquatic > Marine > Oceanic > Microbial... | reverse complement strand
TCTAATTTTTTTAATTTTTTCAAGTAAATCATCTTCCCTTGAACTTAAAACATTTTTAACTTCTAAACTTAGGATTTCTTTAATTTTTTCATTTAGTTTAAATCTATTAAAAGAATTTCCAACTAATTCATTTTTTAAAGTTTTTTCGATTTTTTCAACAATTTCAAAAGCAATATTAATTTCAAGTAAAAATATTTCTAATTCAATCCAAATTTTATCAAAATCATCTTCAGTAATGTTTTTAGATTTTAATTTTTTAAATGTTTTAGAAAAAAATCCTTCTTTTTTTTCTTCATCCTCACTTTCAATTTTTTTATCTTCAGTCTCAATAATTGTTTCTTCTTTTGTAATTGATTTTTCCCCACTATCATTAACGATATTATCTTCTTCATCTGATAAAACTTCATTTTTTTTATTTAGTTTATTTTTTTTATTTATATTCTCGCCATCATTATTTTCAGGAATTTTCGAAATAATTTCGTCACTTTTAGAAGAATCTTCTAAAATAGTTTCATCATTACTTTCTTCAATTAAATCTTCATTTTTCTTCCATACATTCCTTAACTTATTTTTAATTTTTCCAAACATTTTTAATTTTTTTAAAAGTCCTATTCTTAAATAAAAGAAAAGAATTTATAAAACTTATTTATACCTAATAAGTTCATCCCCATACAAAATATGATGTTGTAATTCAACAGGTCTCCAATCATCTTCAATTAAAATAGCATTTAACCACTCAGAAAGTTCTTCAGAATTTCCAATTGTTGCAGAAAGACCAATTAATCTAACTTTTTCATATTTTGTTTTAAAAATACTAAGAAGAATTTCTAAAGTTGGCCCTCTTTTTTCATCATTTAATAAATGGATTTCATCAACAATAACTAATCCTAAATTATCTAATATTTTAGTATCATGTCTAATTAAAGAATCTAATTTTTCTGAAGTAACTATTAATAAATCAAAATCATAATTATATTTTTCATTTTGAACTTCTCCAATTGAGATTTTTATTTTAATCATCTCAGAATATAATTCATTAAATTCTTTAAATTTTTCTGAAGCAAGAGCTTTTAATGGAACAACATAAATAACCTTTTTCCCTTTATTTAAAATTGTATTTAACATAGCCAACTCTCCAACTAAAGTTTTACCTGAGGCAGTAGGAGTAGAAACTATAATATTTTTATTATTTTTAAAAAGTCCACTTTTAATAGATTTTTCTTGAGATGGCCTTAATTCTAAAATATTTTGTTTTTTTAATAATTTTCTAATATTTTCGGGAATTAAATCAAAAACATCTTTTACCATAATAAATACTAAAATAATAGTTTTTATAAATATATAGGAATATTTAAATTTAAAAAATTAATTAAATTAAATTTAATTTTTAACTTCAAAATCTTCTTTTAAATATCTCATTAATATTAATGTGATTGACAAGATAATCGGACCTAAAATAATTCCTGAAATACCAAAAACCATCATTCCACCAATAAAACCAACAAAAACTAATGCTGGCGACAAACTTCCCTTTTCACTCATAAAGATTGGCCTTAAAAAATTATCTACAGTACTAACAATTAAAGTTCCATAAATTAAAAGCCCTATTCCAGAATTCGGTTCTCCAATAACAATCATATAAATACTAATTGGCACCCAAATTAATGGTGTTCCTATATATGGAATTAAAGAAGCAAAAAAAGTAATTACAGTAACAACTAAAATATTATTTACTCCGAAAATAAAATATCCAATCATTGCAACAATTGTTTGAACAAATCCTGTTAAAAAATATCCTTTAAATAAAACCCTAAGATTTTTAGTAATATTTTTTAAAATTTCATTTTGTTTTTTAAAACTAAGTGGAAGTGATTCATTAATAGATTTTAATATTTTTTCATTATATATTAAAAGATAGTATGTAATGAACATAATTATAAAAAAGTTAAATAATGAACTAGGTATTGAAGAAAAAAATTTTTTAGAAAAATCTAAGGCAAATGAAGTAATATGATTAAAGAAATCAGAGTAATTAACTCCAGAAAGTAAAGCTGAATTAGTAATTTTTTCTAAGATCTTTTCAACTGCAGAATTTAATAATTTTGGATTTTCAAAATAATTTTTATATTCTAAAATTAGTTTAAATAAATTTAAAATTAAAAAATAAGAAACTAACACTAAAGGAATAATTAGCACAAAAGTTGCAGTAAAAATAGAAAGAATTGAAGAAATCCTTTCACTTTTAATCTTTTTTAAATAAGTATTATACAATGGAAATAAGAAATATGCTAAGATAAATGCAAAAATAATTGAAAAAATTAATTCTTTAATTAAATATAAGCTTAGGATAATAAAAAAAATAGAAATAATTAATAAAAAAACATTTTCACTAGTTTTACTATATTTTGTTCTCATTTTTAATTATTCATTTTCTCCATAAGTTTTTTTATCGAAATATAAAATTCTTTTTCTTTGTCGATCATATTAATTGGATTTAAAGTATTTTCCCCATAAATTTGATTTTGGATTGCAATAGTCGAAATTTTTATACATCTTAAATTTAATATTTCTTTAGATAATTTTTCAGAATTTTTCAGAATATTTTTTTCTTTTTTAATTTTATCTAAATCATTCTCATTTTTTAATTTTTCTAAATTCTTTTTTTTATCAATAAAAAATTTGTCTAATGCTTTATAAAATTCTTCGGGTAATTCTTGTAAAATTTTAATTTTTTTTTCTTCTCGATCTAAATTATACAATGAATTATAAGTTAAAAGTGGATAATTTATTGAAGAAGTAGATTCCATAATAATTACTTATTTTATAAAGTATATAAACTTTTTGTATTTTTCTAATATTTTTGAAACTATGTTTAAAGTATTTTTAAAAGTATTTTAAAATTAAATTTTAGAACTATTTTTAATTATTAACTAACTAATATAAACAAAAATTTATAAAAAAGAAAATTTATTATTTAATTAGTTTATGGAATTTGACAAAATACAAATAATTAGTGAAAAAAAGTATACTTTTGACGGATTATTTGATGTTAAAGACACTTATGATTATTTAAAAGAATTTTTAGAAAAATCTCGACATTATGTAATTAGTGAAAGGGATTTTGCTGAAAAAAATCAAGGCGGCGATAGGGAAATAACTTCAATTAGTGAAGCAGAACAAGAATGGAATGATTATTATAAAATTGTATTAAAATATCAATTAGAATTAAAAGGAAAGGATACAAAAATACAAGTAAATAAAAAAAAAACGGTGATGCTATCAAAAGGAACAGGAACATTAACAATAAATGTTTATATTGTGCCAGATTTTAATAAAATAAGGCCAAAATCACCATTTTTTGATTTTTTAGATAAAATTTATTCTAAATTTTTTAGAGAAGATGAATTGGAAAAATGTAAGGATTCAGCTGCTGCAGATGTAGACGAATTATTAAATAGATTCAAACAACAAATGAATTCAATTTTACTTTAAATTTATACATTAAAAATGAGAATAAAAAAACAAATAAAAAAAGCTTCAACTCAAATAGGATTTGCAATAATAATTATGGGTTTATTATTACTTCTCGGAGGAGTTTTTATAGATGATTCAAATCCAAATTCTAAATCCGAATATTTAAGAAATCAAAATTCAAATCAAAATTCAGAATATCCTGAAGAAAGTTATTTATTTTATTTAAATGAAACAGATATAGGAAGACAAAAAAAAGTAACTGAGAGTTTTTCAAATATTATTTTAGGTTCAAGGTTAGAGCATAATATTATCTATTTTGGAAATAGTTTTATTTTAAATGCAAATCCTTTCACAAAAAATGTTTATGAATTTAATGTTAATATTCCTGATTATGAAGATGTAAATAATTTATTATTTTATTTTAATCCAATTAGAAATTCAGGAGAACAAAAATTAATAATAAAACAAAATGGTAAAATTATTTCTAATAATTATGCAAGAGTTTCAGATTTACCAATATTATCAAATACTAAATTAATAAATAATTCAATTAATATGAGTTTTGAATTAGAAAAACCATCTTGGTATGATATATTTAATTGGAATAAAATGTCAATAACTGAATTAAAAATTGCAAGTGAAAAACAAAATAAAAAGAATAATTTAAGAAATTTCGATTTTCAATTAAATAAAGAAAATTTAGAAAGAGCATATTTTGAACTTTTAGTTTCTTGTGAAGAGATAAAAGAAGTTTCAGAACCAATTGAAGTTTTAGTAAATGATCATATAATTTCAAGTACAAATCCTGATTGCACTTCAAGATACAAAAGAATTTCTGCAGAAATTCCCTTGAGTATTTTAAAAAGTACTAATAGATTAACATTAAAAACTGAAGGATATTATAAAATCGGATATTCTTTAAATAAAATTTATTTCAATGATCAAGACATATATAAATTCACATTAAATTCATATAATGATATTATGGATGTAATTATTTATGGAGATTTTGATAAGGAAATAATTGATTTAAAAATAAATGGACAGATTTTAGCTTTAAAGAAAGATGACATTTTATCTATTTTAAATTATTTACGAATAGGAACAAATAAAATAGAGATATTAACTAAACCTGTAGAAATAAAAGAATTAATAGTAGAAAGAAATAAATTTATTTATTAGCTAATCAATTTTAAATTTATTTAATTATTTTTCTTCCCCATAATTTTATAAATATAATTTATCTTTAATTATTTATGGTAACATTAATCGCATTAATTTCTTCAGGAAAAGGAACTTGGGGGCAAGTTTTATCTGTAATAAATTCATATAAATGGGATAATATTTATTTGATCTGTAATAATTTTTCTTATGATAATTTTAAAATTGATCCTAATTTAGCGATAAAATTAAAATTTGATGAGAAAAATTTAATTAAGAGTTTTAATAAAATTTCAGATTTTTTCAAAAAAAATATTAAAGATTTTGAAGTTGCAATAAATTTATATTCTGGAAATGGAATGGAACATATGATTTTAGTTTCTTCAATATTAAAATCAGGATTGGGAATTAGATTTGTATATTGTGAAAATAAAGAATTAAAAGAATTTAAGTTATTAGAATTAGATGAAATTGAAGAATATGTTGAATTTTAAAATGGTGATTTATAATTTTATTTTATTTTATTTTTATAATTTTTCCAAATATGAATTATAATAATAAAAATACTCAAAATACAAATAATTAAAGTAATAGAAGTTAAATATTTACTTATTAATTCTTTATTATTGCCGAAAATAATTCCTAAATAAACCAATATTGTAGACCAAATTAAAGCACCAAGTCCAGTATAAAAACCAAATTTAAATTTATTCATTTTAGAAAACCCTGCAGGGATTGAAATTATTTGTCTAATTACTGGGATTAGTCTTCCAATAAAAGTTGTAATGGCACCATATTTTTTAAAATATTTTTCACTTTTTTCAATTTTATTATTATTTATTAAAAATAAATTCCCGTATTTATTAATTAATTTTAATATAACTTTTCGCCCTAAACTTTTTGCTATAAAATAATTAAAATAAGCCCCACAAATTGAACCTAATGTTGCAAAAATTAAAACAAGAATTAAATTCATTTCTCCTTTTGCTATTAAAATTCCTGCCGGAATTAAAATAATCTCTGAAGGCATTGGTATAAAAGAACTTTCGATGACCATTAAAATGAAAATTCCAAAATAACTAAAATTCCCAATATAATATAATAAAAATCCAATAATATTTTTAATAATTTCTTCATACATTAAAATAATTAATTCGAAAATATTTATAAAGCCTTTTTTATTTCTTTAATATAATATAACTATTTAGTTATAGCGCAAAAGACTATAATTTATTTTATAGGAGCTAAAAAATGGAAATTAAAACAGTTCAAACTAAAATAAAAGAGTTAAGAGAACTCTCAAAATCTAGAAATTTTACTCAAACATTTGATTTAATTATAAATCTTCAAAATTTAGATTTAAAAAAACCAGATAATAAAGTTGATGTTGGGGTTCTTCTTGATTGTAACTTAAAACCAAAGAAGTTAAAAATTATGGCAATTATTGATCACTCAATTTCAGGAGCTGAAGAAATATTTGACAAAGTAATCTATAATGATGATCTTTCAGCATTAAAAGGAAATATAGAAGAAATTAGAAAACTTTCAAAAGAGTATGATAAATTTGTAGTTCAAATGAATTATATGCCTTTATTTGCTCAAGTATTAGGAAGATATTTTGGACCTTTAAATAAAATGCCTTCACCTAAATTAGGGATGGTAATTAATCCAAAAACACCTTTAAAAGAACTTTATGAGAAATTACAAAAAACTGCTCATTTACAAACTAAAAAGAATTTAGTTTTACAAGTTTCAGTTGGTTCTGAAAAGGAAAATGATGAAACTATTGCGAAGAATATTAAACATATTCAAGAAGTTTTATCTCAATCGCTTCCAAATCATGGACATAATATTAAAGAATTTATTCTTAAATTAACAATGACTAAGGGGGTTAAATTATAAAATGACTTCAAAATATAATCCTAAAATTTCACCTAAGAATAAATTTTATGCTCAAAAAGTTAGAGATTTAACTGAAAAATATAATTGTATTGGTATTATTGATGTAGAATCATTACCTGCGCCTCAATTTCAAAAAATAAGGGCTTCAATTTCAAAAACAGGAGAAGTATTAATTGTTAAAAAAAATATTATTTCTTTAGTTTTAGATGAATTAAACAAAAAAAAAGTTAATATCCTTGGATTAAAAGAAAAAATGATGGGTGTTGTAGGTTTAATTTTTACTAATGATAATCCTTTCACATTATATAAATTTATTAAAAAAAATAAATCTTCTGCTCCAGCAAAAGCAGGTTCAATAGCACCAAAAGATATCATTGTTCCAGCAGGCCCAACTAATTTTGCACCAGGCCCAATTATCGGAGAATTGGGAGCATTTAAAATTAAAGCAGGAATTTCTGCTGGAAAAGTAGAAATTAAAGAAGATTCTTTAGTTGTAAAAGAAGGGGAACCAATTTCTGGAGCTTTAGCAGGAATTTTATCTAGGTTGGGGATTGAACCAATGGAAGTAGGTTTAAATATTAAAGCAATTTATGAAGGCGGAACAATATATGATCGAAAAATATTAGATGTTGATGAAGAAGCAATATTAAATGATTTAAAATCGGAAGCATTAAATGCTTTCAAATTATCAATTGGATTAAAATATTTCACAAAAGAGAATATTTCAAATTTCTTAGGTGAAGCTTCAAGAGATTCTTTAGGTTTAGGTGTTGGGATAACATATCCTGCTGTTGAAACAATAAAGAATTTATGTATGAAGGCAAATGCTCATGCAAGTGGTGTTGCTCAAAATTTACCTGAGGACATAAGACCTGCTGGATTAGTTAGTTCAAATCCAGTTCCTACTTCAAATAATGTAGGAAATGAAGAGTCAAAAAAAACAGAAGAAAAAAAAGAAGAACCAAAAGTTGATGCTTCGGCAGGCTTAGGTTCATTATTTTAATTTTGTTTTAAAATTATTATCTAATAAGATAATATATAAATACGAGATTTCAATAAAATCTCAATAAATAAATAATTAAATACTTAAAATAAAAATGGAATACATTTATACTGTAATGTTATTAAACAAGTCTGGAAAAGATGTTAATGAAGCAAATGTTAGTGCTGTATTAAAAGCTGCTGGTGTTGAAGTAGATAGTGCAAAAATTAAATCATTAATTGCTGCATTAGATGGAGTAGATATTGAGAAAGTAATTTCAGAATCTTCAGTTGCTGTTAGTGCAGCTCCAAGTTCTACAAGTTCAGGTAGTGATGAAAAAACAGCCCAAAAAGCTGAAGAAAAAAAGAAAGAAGCAGCTCCAGCAGTTGATGCCTCTGCAGGCTTAGGTTCATTATTTTAATAACCTTAAAAAACACTTTTAAATTAAAAAAAGATGGATAAAGGGGCAATTCGAGATGAATTGAATAAAATTAGAAGTCAGATTAAAACATTAAAATCTGATTTTTCTAAAAAAAGGGATGATAAAGAGACTCATTTTAAGAAAGGTGAGGAATACTCAGAGAAAATTAATTCTTTATATGAAGAAATTAAAAAGATAGAAACTGAGAATAATTTAGATAAAATTAATCTAGATTTAGAAAAAAGGAAGAAAGATTATGAAGAATTAAAAAAATCTTTAGAGGAGTTAGATAAAGAATTTTTAGAAATAAAAAAAAATCATAAGACTTCAGTTCAAAGGTCAGAACCTGTAATTAAAACAATTACAGTAGAAAAAGCTAAAAAAGAAATAAAACAACTAGACACTAAACTTCAAACTCAAGTTTTAAATTTAGAAAAAGAATCTGAATTAATTAAAAAAATTGAACAATTGAAAGAAATTGTAGGTTCAGTTTCAGGAAATAAAGAAACTTCAGGCCATTCTGATAAATTTAAAGAAATTAAAAAGAAATTAAGTGTAACTAGGAAGAAATTTTATAATGTTGAAAAGAAAATTAGGTCTTTATATAAGCAAATTAGATTAATTTCTAAACAAAAAAAAGAAAAATATAAAGAAATTGATAATTTAAGAAATCTTAAAAAAGAAGTTTTTGAAACATTTAGATTAACCAAAGGCAATTATTCTGAACTTGGAAAAGAATTAAGAGATTTATTCAAAACAGAAGAAGAATTAATGAGAAAATTGGGCGAATCTCCTATTCAAAAGAAGAGGTCTAATGAAAAAGAATTAAGAGTTAAACAAAGGGAAGCTGAAGATAAACTAATGAAGAAAGGTGCAACTTTAACTACTGAAGATTTATTATTATTTCAAAAAAAATAATTTTTTTAAATATATAATATATTTAAATTTTCAGTTAAATTTAAATATATTTAACTCTCATAATATATTATAATGAGTTTTTATTGGATTTTTATAGTATTATTTGTATCTTTGTCTATTTATATTTTATTTAATTCTTATTCTTTTCAAATTTTTTTACATAAAAGAAAACTTAAAAGAAATTTTTTAGATAATTTTATTTCCAAAGTAAAAGGAAAATATTACAAGCGAGGACATTTTGCAATTTCACATCATTTTGTTTCAGAAGAGAAATTTAAAACTTTTTCAAATAGGCATAAAATTTCTTTTTCAAAATGCTATAATATTATAACTTTTAAAACTCCTGATGCAAATTGGGAATTATTCTTTCACTTAATAAAAGAAGGATTGTCTTATACTGAGATTTTAACAATAAGAGTATTTCCAAAACATAATAGGATAAAATCAGAAGGAAATGTAGAGAAAAATTATTCAAGATTAAATATATTTACAAATAATCGCTATTTAACTCAAGTTTTAGAATCTAGTCAAAGTAAGGATTATTTAAAATGGTTAATTAGACATAATGGTGATATATTATTAATTTCAAATAATAATATTCATTTTAAAGCTTTTTTGAATTCTGGAGTTTTAAGTGTTGAAAGGGCATTAGACATGGTAAAGTCATTAAATGGTTTAAAAAATAAGATTTATCGTGAAAATATTATTGAATATTAATTGATGTTTAAAGAGAAATAGAAACTTTTATATTCTTTTATTTATCCTGAAATATATGGAACTACCTTATTTTAAAGTAAAGCGTTTAAATAGTGAAGTGAAATTGCCTTCAAAAAGAGAAGAAGATGCAGGATTTGATTTATATGGGTTTATTGAAGAAGAATATTTAATTTTAAAACCTGGAGAAATATATTTATTTCCAACAAAATTATCTATTGAAATACCAAAGAATTGGGTTTTAAATATTTTAGAAAGAGGTTCAACAGGAACAAAAGGGATTTCAACTAGGTGTGGGGTTATAGATAGTGGGTATAGGGGAGAAATATTTATTCCAATTAATAATACTTCAAATAAAAATATATTATTTTATACTTCTAACTCAGACCCAAATAAAATAATCTCAGATTTATCTTTAAAAGAAATAATTTCTTATCCTTTATCAAAAGCTATTGCACAAGGATTATTATTATATTGTCCTCATGTTGAAATAATTGAGGAAGATAATTTAAATTTAAGTTTGAGGGGTGAAGGAAAATTAGGATCTTCAAATAAATAATTTTACATTTCAATAGATTTAACTGAAGATAACAATTTTTTAAGATTTACCATAAATAAATTAATTTCTTCAAGTTTATTTTCAATATTTTTAGAATTTTTTTGATTTTCAATATTTTTTTGATTTTCAGAAATATTTTCAACTACCCCTTCAACAGATTTAATTAAATTTTTCATTGTAAAAATAATCTCAGAAATATTATTTTCTAATTTTTCAGTTTTATTTAAATTTTGGGTAACATTTTTTTCATTTAATTCTTTAAGATTTCTTAAAAGTTTAATTATTTCTTGATTTTTCTCAGTATTTTCCTCTTTTATTTTTAATAATATATTTAAGGTTTCTTTATCTTGTATCTTTTTAGTTGTTTCAAATTTATTGATATTTATATTTTCTAATTTTTCTTTTAATATTTTATTTTCTTCTTTTAGATTTTTTAAAAAATCTTTTGAAACTAATTCAAATTCGTCATCCATAAATTATTTAAAAACCAATCAATTTTATATTTTTATAACTACTTAATGTAATTAAAAATGTTAGATGAATTTTTTTTGATAATTGGAATAAGTGGAGTTTTAATAATTGCTTTAAATTTTATTTTAGAAATTTCAAATAAATTGGAAAAAAATCATAAAATTTATGCAATACTAAATCTTTATGGTTCAACAGCTTTATTTTTATATGCTTTATATGGTAAAGTTTGGTTATTTGTAATTTTAAATGGTTTTTTAATCATCATCGGAATACTTGGAATAATAAAAGTATTTAGAAAATAATATGGCATAGATTTATTTTTTTATTTTTAGAAAACGTGGCTGCGCGGATTCGAACCGCGGTCCAGGCGTCCCAAACGCCCGATGATAGACCAGACTACACTACAGCCACACTATAGATATTTAGTAAAGTAAAATTTATTCACCTGAAAAATCTTCAAGTGTATAATCAAAATCCTTTTCTTTAAGAATTCCTTTGTTATTTAAATATGCTTTTGCAATTAACATTAAAGCTAAAGCCAAAGATTTTTTACCTTTATTATTAATTGGAACAACATAATCTAATTTTGAAAATCTATTATTTGTATCACAAAAACCAATTGTAAAAATTCCTTGTTCAAATGCTTCTTCTAATATATTTTTATCAGTTAAAGGATCACAAACAATAACTACTTTATATTCTTTAAAGTCTTCTAATGAAGCATTAGTTAATTTTCCTGGCAGGTATCTTCCTGTAAAAATATCACAACCAATTAATTTGGAAAATAAATGTAATGGAACTTTTGCATTATCCCTTCTCCCCATAATTGCAATATCTTTAGGGTCATATCTAGATAAAAAATTAATTAATATTTTAATTCTTTCATCGATCATTTCAGTATCTAAAATTTTAAGACCATCTGATCGTGCTCTATGAATAAATTTTTCACTAAACTTATTTTTATATTTTGTTCCAATATGAACTCCTGCAGTTAAATAATCATCAATTGGAATTAAAGTTTTATTTTCTGTCATATATAAAATAAATTACAAACTATTTATAAAACTTTACTTGAATTTATTCTTATCATTTCTTCATTTTTAATCTTAAAACTATTCAAGACATTGAGTTTTCAAGTTTTCAGTTTTAATTTTATCACAATAAGTTAAATTATTATTGTTATATCGTTTACTTAAATAAAAATTATCTTGACATAATTGTTTATTTTCTAATTCATTTAATTCCGCACATAATGAAATATTATTTTGTAAAACAGAGTTTTCATATATTTTACTTATTTTAATGCTCGCGGAACAGGTAGCTTTTAAATCATCATTATTAATTTTAAAACAATCTTCTTCTTTTCTTTCAAATATTGCTTTTTTATAAAAACATTCGTCTTCACCATTTTTACAGTTTGTAAGTTTAAGTTTACATAATTGGATTTTAGTTTTATCTTTTAAATATTTACAAAAAGTAACATTATTAATTTCAATTACTTTTTCTAAAGTAAGATTTAATGGAATTTCAATTTTTTTCATTTCTTCAATTTTTTTAGTATCTTGCACATTTGAACTAAAATTAATAAAAATAATTGATAAAAAAATTGAAAGAATTAATATTCCTGGTAAAAATATATATGCTGGGTCAAATTTCATAATATAATTCATATTTCCAATTTAATAAATTTATGTTTTATTTTTTAGTAATATCATTAATTTCACTTAAAATGACAATTTTTAATATTTTTCAAGTATATTACTTTTAAATTAATAAAGAATTTTAAAAACTTGAGATTTTATTATATATTTATGAAAAAATCCAATGCTATGGCTTTAGTCTTAGTTTCTGTTGTATTGATGTCAAGTATTTTACTTTATGTTGGTAATAACTCCAAAATATTTATTTCTTCTTCAGACATATTAAACTTTGATTCAAAACAGAATTTACTTTATTCCAATTTAAATGGGATTATGTGGGAGAGTTTAGCTAAAGTTCAGGAAGATGGATATAATGAAGAAACAAGATCCTGGTTTGAAAATGGGCCATACCCACCAAATTTAAGTGATTATATTTATTATTTAAATAAGACCTTAACAAAAGAATTAAAATTAAGATTAAATTCTCTTGAGAATATTACTTCAGATAAATTTATTTTTGAAAATTTTTATTTAAATTATTCTTTAAATATTTCAGATAAAAGTTTACATTTTTATTTAAACAATTTATTTTTAGAAAGAAATGAAACAAATTTTTATTTTAAAAAAGAATTAAATGTTAAATATGATTTTTCAAATCAATTATTAATTTTTTTAAAGTTTAAAGAATGGAATAAAAAAGAAGCAGTTAATTTATTTAATAATATTTCTACTTCTTTTAATGCTTCGTGTGGTATTCGATGTTCTTGTGGAAATTCATTTCCTGTTTTTGATTTATTTCCAACTAATTTAAATAGATCTTTTATTTTAGAACAAATTGATAAAAATATGGAATTTTTAAATACTATTTATTTTAATAATACTCAGATTTCATGTAGTTATGATATTCAAGAAGTAGATATTGAAGAACATCAATCTTTAAAAGAAATTGCCGGAGGAGTAAATTCTTATTGTTCTTCAAGTGGATCAATGCCCACTTCAACAGAAACATTGATTTGGGATGAGGATAAAACAATTATTGATGATAGTACTTTATCTTATGATATTGATCCAAAATATTCTCATATAAAAAGAAATCTAGATGTTCAAACTGACATTCTAAAAAGGGAAAACAAAATTGGAACTTTATCTTCTTTAGATAGTACTCATGATTCACTTTTACTTGGCGCAAAAGTAACCTTAAAACAAAATCAACCTGCAGTAGCATTAAAAATAAATATCAATTGTTATGATAAGGAACATTTTTATAATTATAATAATTTAAGTAAACCAATAACTTCAACATTTGGATTTAGGATAAATATTATCAAGAAATGTGGTGATACTTTTGAAAATACGGTTTTAATTAATAAAGATTCGTCTTGTGATGGAGATTGTATTACTTATGGTGGTTGTATTGATGATAAGGGTGTTAATTGTATTTTTGATGATGCTGATTTGCCGACATGTGATAATGTTTGTGAAGAAGAATTTTGTGATTATAAAAGAAATGAAACCGGAGATATTGTCGGAGAATTATTTAAGATACATAAAATAATTCCTTCTTGTTCTAATGGTCATCCTGAGTGTGAGGATTATTATTCTCCTTGTGGAGATTTGTCAGTTTCTTGTCCTTCTGTTAATGATGTGATTGATGATGGCAATGACAATAACGATGGCAACGACAATAATGATGGCAATAACGATAGTGATGGCAATAACGATAGTGATGGCAATAATGATGGTGATGGCAATAATGATGGTGATGGCAATAACGATGGTGATAGTAATAACAATGGCGATACTACAAATAGTAATGGAGACGTAGAGAATAATAGACCTCCGCCCCCATCCCCGCCTACACCTCCACCGCCAGGAGATCCAAATCCGACATTTGTCCCACCACAATTATCTTCTTAAAATGGCAGAAACAGAATCAATATTAACTACTACAATATTTTTTATTGTTGCAGGAGTAATTTTATTTATTTTTTTTTTAAGTTTTTTAAAATATAAAGAAATTGAATATACTTCTTCTTTAAATAATTTGGAGTATAAACGAGAATTAAATAAATTTGAAACAATATTTACCTTAACTGATAAATATAGTAGAAATCCATTAAGTGAAACAATAATTTCATCATTTAATAATAATGGATTTTATTCAACTATATATGGGAAAAATAAAATTAATATTTCTTTAAAACAACAATTTGACTATTTATATGGGGAAAATAATTATTTTTTAAAAATAAAACCAAAGACAAATAATTTAAAAGTTTTATTTTTATATGATGGCGAAAAATTTATGGAAGAAATTTCAAAAAAAGAAAATTTCCCTAAAATAATTAATAATATTATTTCTGATTTTAATTTAACTTCATTAGAAATTCAATTTAAAGTTTATATTCTTGGGGGGAATTCATCAGATATTTGTAATAATTATGTTAATATTGAGTGTATTCCTTTAAAGAAAGAAGATTTTTATGATGGCATTTTGCCTGATCCTGTAAAAATAAAATTACCTGGAAAAAATTATGCAGATAGAATTTATTATAGTAATGATTGGGGAACTTTTCTTGCAAAAGTTTCAGAAGATAATAAAGGATATTCGGGATACTATTCAAAAAAAGAATTAATAGTTCTTTTTACTGATGTTATGTCTTTAGGTGGAAGTACTAATGATTTTATGGCTTCAGTTGCTGAAGATTTTTATTCTCCAGATTATTCTTCTTGTAAAAATAAGTTTGATTCTTGTTATCTAAATTCTGTATCTGATTATCAAACTCAGTATCAAATATGTATTGATAATTATTGGGATAGTAATAATCCCCATAGTTCCCATTTTAAGCAGTGTGTAACTGATATAAATAATATATTTAATAAATCTTATCATATTTGTTTAAATAAAAGAAATGATTGTATTAATTTAATTGCTCAAAAGAATCAAGACTTGGCATATGGGGGATATTTTTATTCTTATTATTGTCCATTAAATAATAATTTTTCTATTTCTGATTTTTCGGTGAATCGATCTATAAAAATCTTAGTTAATAATTCACATTATGTTTTTCCTATCATAGTAAGAAATAACAATATTACCGAGACTGATGAAGAACGAGTTTTAATAGAGGCTTATTTATCTAATAAAAGTATTTCGTTGGGGGGGGAATTATATGGTGGTAATTCAACAACACTTTGTGGAAAACAGGGGTGCGAGGGTTGTTTTGAAAATCAAACACACAGTATTTTTCATAATGAGACACGAGCGAACCATATAGCTCAAGTAAACTTAGTTAGTAATAAAACTAAAGGAAAAACAATTTTTTATAACTCTTCTTCAAGTATTTATGATACTTTAAATAACATTATTCAAGATATTTTGTCAAGAGATAATATTATTTTAGGAAAAAAAAGGGAAACAAATATGAAACATATTTTTTCAAAAAAATTATTGGCAAATATGAAAAACGAAGTTGTAACTTTAGATATTTATTTAGAAGTTTATTCAGATAATAATTATAGATTTAATCAAACTTTAGATTTTATTCCTATTATTAATAATTATTATAATACTTCTAGTAATTTTTATTTGACTTTAAGTCATAACTCAGAATTAAAAAATATTTCGATTTCGTCAGAAATTGGAACTTTATCTTTAATTGAGACTATTCCTGATTTGTTATATAAATATAATATAACTTTTAATAATCCTTCTATTTTAGATATAAGTAATGTTTTAACTTACAAGGATAATTTTGGTTTACATAATTTAACAATAAATTAAAGATGAAAAATAAATTAAAAAATAGAAAGATTATATTCTTGATTTTTATTATTACGTTATTTTTCACATTATTTTCAATTTTTTTAAGTATTTTTAATAATAACAATAATAACAACAACAATAATGATAATGATTTAATTTTCAAATTAGAAAGTTTTTGTAAATTTCAATTCAATTCCTGTATTTTAATTAAAAATCAAACTTATTATGCTTGTTGGGATGATTGTTGGGCTCAAGCAAATTATGTTGAAAATGATAACTTTACTTTGTGCGGTAATGGATGTTACACACAAGCAGAGTTTAATTTTAATTTATGTTATAAAAACTATTTAAATTGTATAAGTTAAAGAAATTACTACTATATAAAAACAAAACATTTATTAATAATTTAATTATATTATTATTTAAGATGGAATTAGTAATAGAAAATCCTACATTATTTAAGAAAAGTATGGACATTATTTCCGATTTAGTATTGGAGGGAACATTTGTTTTTAAGAAAGACTATATGGAACTTGTGGCTTTAAATTCAAATAATGTTGTTATGGTTATTTTTCGTTTATTAGCAACAAATTTTGAAAAATATGGAATAGTTGAAGAAAAGCAAATTTCTTTAAGTTTAGAACATTTTAATAGTGTTTTAAAATCTTGTGATGATAAAGCAAAATTAGTTTTAGACATTAGTAATTCAAATAAGTTAAGGATTGTTAGTGATGGGAAGACTAAAAAAGAGTTTGAATTATCTTTAATTGATTTTAATGATGACAATCTTCAAAAAATACCAAATTTAACTTTTCCAATAAAAATTGTAACTTCTTCTTCAAATTTTACCTCCGCAATAAATGATTTAAATTTCTTAGAAGAAGGAGTATTATTTAAAATAGAAAATAATGAGTTTTTCATTGAAGGGAAAACTAATACTATGGCAGGAAAAATAAATTTTAAAGAAAATACTGATATTAAATCTGAAGGTAAAGATACATTTTGTAAATATTCAATTGATTATTTGAAAAAATTTACGAGAGCAGATAAACTTGTAAATAATGTAGAATTATCTTTTAATTCTGATTATCCTATTAAAATTGAATATAAATTGGTAGATAGGCTTCTTTTAGGTTTTATTTTAGCTCCAAGAGGAGAAGATTAATAATTATTATATTTTTGTTATTTATTTTCAATTTAGATTATTCTTTTCCTTCTTCTTCTTCTTATTATTATTCTTTCATAATAAATAAGTTTTATAAAGATTAAAATTTATTAATATTTTAAAATGCCACACCAATGTTTAAAATGTGAAACAATTTATGATAATTCTAGTGATGTTATTATTAAAGGTTGTCCAAAATGTGGGGGAAAACTATTTCTTTTTATGAAAAAAACTCCTTTAGAAAAAACATCAGAAATTTCTAAAGTTGAAAAGGAACTAATTTTACAAGAAGTTGAAAATATTGCAGAAATTAATGAATCGGAAGTACCAATTATTTTGAAATTAGAAAATATTAGGGTGATAAAACCAGGAAAATATGAAATTGATATTAATCAGTTAATGAAAAAAGAAAAACCAATAGTATATAAAATTCAAGAAGGAACATATGTAATTGATTTGGAGTATTTAAGAAAAGGTAAAAAATGATAAAAAAAAATTTATTAAATGAAAAATTAAATTTGATACTTGAGAATCAAAAAAAAATTTTAATTAATGAGTCTGAGATTCTTAAAAAAGAGGTTGAAGTTGAATTACTTGAGAAAAAAGAATTAAAAAAAGAAGATTTAGAAATTAAGTCTGAAGAAGAAGCTTTAGAAGAATTAACTAAACTTGAATCAGAAATTAAAAAAAATGTTGAAAATCCAATAAAAACTATAACTAAAAAAGATGTAATTAAAAGTTTTGTTGGAGCTTTTATTGGTACTGTGGGACATTTTGCATTTTATGAGGGAGTCCATATTGCTGAAGAGTTAAATTTTTTAAATGCAACAATATTATATTTTATTGCATTTTTAATTGTTTTATTATTATTATATTATTCAGGATTTAGAAAAATTAAAAAACATATTATTTTAAAATTTTTACCTTTAAGAGCCATATTAATTTATAGTGTGTCTATTGTGACAATTATTTTTGTTTATATTATTTTTGGAAAACTTCATTTGCCTATAAATTTATTTGATTTTTATAAATTAATTAGTGCTAATATTATTCTTGCTGTTTTGGGTGCAGGAACTGCTGATTTAATTGGAAAATCTCATTGATTTTTCTTATTTTTCTATTTTTTATAATTTTTTTAATCTTCTTCTTGGAAGTTAATTTTTATTTTTATTTTTTCTTAAATTGGTCTCTGATTTACGTTATTTAGTTATTTTAGGGGCATTTTAGTTAGTGATGTGTATTTCACACAATTCAAAATATTTCTTTAATTTACAAAAAGTTTTATAAACTGATTCAAATTTACTATAACTATGCCGTCAAGAACTAGTGAGTGGCGTGCAACATTTGGTAATGGGCCTGTGGCTCAGTCCGGTAGAGCACCGCCCTTGCAAGGCGGGGGCCCCGGGTTCAAATCCCGGCGGGTCCATTGAGTGCAGTTTCAAAATTTATTTTGAGATGAAGAACGGAGAAAAGTTTAATTGCTTTTTTATGAGGTTAAATATAATGTCTTTAATTCCACTTGGACAATTTATTTGTTCAAATGAAAAAAATATAGATTATCTATTTAATCTATTATGTGGATGACTTGGCTTGTGTAACGAGGAAGGGCGTGGTAAGCTGCGATAATTCTAGGGTAGGAGCATACTTCCATTGAACCTAGAGTTCCTGAATGGGTCTTCCTATTTATTCGCTTATGCGAAAGTGTTACCAGGGGAACTGAAACATCTTAGTACCCTGTGGAAAAGAAATCAATTGAGATTTGGTTAGTAACGGCGAGTGAAAACCAAACAGGTCAAACTGAATCTGGTGTAGTGATACATTAGAGATGTGGTGAGAGTCTATTGCAAAACTTCGGAAAATTTTTAAAATTTTCTGGAAAGCTAAACTTTAAAGGGTGATAGTCCCGTATAAATTTATTTCCGAAGTTTTTTAGAATTTCAAGAGTAGTGTTTATTGGAAATTAAGCATGAATTTGGGGAGCACTAATCTCCAAACCTAAATATAACACAAGTCCGATAGAGTAATAGTACCGTGAGGGAATGTTGAAAAGAGCTCTTAACAGAGTGTGAAAAGATCTGAAACATAATAGAGATAGGATGATGCGGCCTTTAGGGGTTGCATCGTACGTTCTGAATAACGGGCCAGGGAGTTTTTTTTTATGGCGAGATGAAAATCGAAGGGAAACCAAGTTGCTGCAATTTTTGAGAGCAAGGGTGTTAACTGCGCCTTTAGTCATAAGGAAATAACCCGAAACGAGTTGATCTATACCTGGACAGGTTGAAGCGGGAGTAAGATCTCGTGGAGGACCGAAGCGATTCAGCGTCTATTTGTTCGTATGATTTGGGTATAGGGGTGAAAAGCCAATCGAAACTCGTGATAGCTGGTTCCAGTCAAAATTGGCCTTAGTCAAGTCTATGTTGAGGTGGTTGTTGGGGTAGAGCTACGGATAAATGTTTTGGGGTGCTTCGGCGCTTCATGCATTTGTCCAACTCCGAATCCAATAACATCGTAGATACATGGAAACGGGATTGCGTGGGGTAAACTTGCAATCCGCGAGGGGAACAACCCAGACTATAGTTAAGGCCCCTAAATACTAATTAAGTGATAAAGGGTAAAGGGTGTGAGTATTCGAAGACAAAGAGGAGGTTTGCTTAGAAGCAGCAATCCCTTAAAGAATGCGTAACAGCTCACTCTTCGAGAGTACTTGCCCCGAAAATAATCGGGTCTAAATTAGTTGCCGATACTATAGTTCACATATACGATATGTGTAAGTTAGACTGGTGCTGTGTGAGGATAGAAGCATACTTTGAAGAGTATGTGGACCTCATACTGATAAGAATCCTGGCGGTAGTAGGATATGAGAGGTGTGAGAATCACCTCGGACGAAAGGGCAAGGGTTCCTTCTCAATGTATATCAGAGAAGGGTTAGTCATTCCTAAGATTTATCCTAATTGGATTAAAACGAAAGGGAAACTGGTTAATATTCCAGTACTATTTTGATAGATATGGCGACACAAATATTATTTTGGACAATTAGGGTTAATTGCTACCAAGTTTACTTGGTTTAAAAAGAATAATTCTTTGGAGTGCTGTAATGGCGAGAAGAAGAATAAGCTTTTATATGTAATTTGTGATGATACCTAGATTCTTTGAAAACAAAATAATATCGATTCAAAATAAATGTACCCACAACCGGCACAGGTGCCCCTAGGTGAGAAGCCTAAGTCCTGAAAGGATAATCTTTGTAAGGGAATTCGGCAAATTAGCCACAAATCTTCGGTATATGTGGTCCCTAAAATACTGGTTTTACTGTGTAATTTTAGGGTGCAATAACAAAGACGGTCCGACTGTTTAATTAAAACATAGGGAACTGCTAGTCAGTAATGATGCGTATAGTTCCTGAAGTCTGCCCACTGCCAGTAACTAAAACCGCTTTTCAAGGCGGCCAAGGTCTGGTAAAGGGCGGGGATAACTATGATCCTCTTAAGGTAGCGAAATGCCTTGCCGTTTAAATGGCGGCTTGCATGAATGGCGTAACGAGATTGTCACTGTCCCTACAAAGAACCTTCCGAATACACTTTCCCGGTGCAAAAGCCGGGGACTCCAAGTGGGAAGTAAAGACCCCGTTGAACTTTACTGCAGCCTGCTATTGTGGTCAATTCTATAACATAACAAGGAGCTTCGGCGACAAGGTAGAACTTGTTGTTATAGAGTTGGCTGCTTATCTCTATATGAGAAACAGTAGTTGGTGGGCAGTTTCGCTGGGGTGGCAGCCTGCTGAAAAGATATCAGCAGGGCCCAAAGGTTGATTCATGTGGTTTAGAAATCCACAGTAGAGTGTAAGGACAAATATCAGCTTTATTCTAATTACCACAATGCTAATTGGAATTGGGAAACCATGGCCTAACGATCTCCAATGTGCTCCTTAGTGGGGCCTTGGATTGACAGAAAAGTTACCACGGGGATAACAGAGTTGTCGCTCCCGAGAGTTCAAATCGACGGAGCGGTTTGCTACATCGATGTCGGCTCATCCTAACCTGGTAGTGCAGCAGCTACCAAAGGTGGGGGTGTTCACCCATTAAAAGGGTTCGTGAGCTGGGTTTACAACGCTGTGAGGCAGTTGGTATAATATCTGCTTGGTGTGTTGGTATCTGTGAGAAAGATGCATTTAGTACGAAAGGAACGATGGGTCGCAGCCTCTGGTGTATCTGTTGTCCATATGGGCATGCAGAGCAGCTACGCTGTCAAAGATAAAGGCTGAAAGCATCTAAGCCTGAAACTTTCCTCTAAAAAAGATACCATTTATTTGCTTGTAAAAGACAAGTTTGATAGGAGTGGGGTGTGATATAGAAGCTTTGCGACTATTTTAGCCCGCACTTACTAAAAAATATTTGATAATTAATAAATTAAAGACATTATATTTAACCTTAACCGTTCTTAACTATTAACACTCAATTTTTTTTTAAATATATATAATATTTGTTTATAGATTTATTCTCTATAACTTTTCACTGTAATTTTAATAGTTTAGGAATTTTTAATGTTATTTGAAAAATTACAATTAAAAATCTTTTTCAAGTAATTTTATTTTATTTTGAGTTTCTTTTAGAATTATATATGTTAATTCGCCTTTTTTAGTTATCTCATACCCGACTAATTTTTTATTATTATTCTTTATTATTACATTTTTTATTAGATTTAAAGATTCTAACTCTTTTATACTTGCTGAAATTGTTCGAGTAGAAAATTTACCATCTCTTTTAGTATTATTTAAAATTTTAAAGTCTTTAAATTGAAGGGGTTTATTTGATTTAACTAGACTTTTAATAATTTCAAAATTTCCTTTTGAAGCTAACATATTATAAAATGCGACTTGGTTTTTTACATTCATAAATTAAATTTTAATTTTAATTTTATATATTTAAATTTTTAAAATTAAACTAAACTTTCCTAAAGTAAACTTTATATTTTTAATCATAAGATTTATATTTTTTATTTATTTTATTTTTTACTATATTAAAAAATATTAATTTATATGAAAATTTGATAATTACTTATTATAAAAATTAAACTAATTTTTATGAATTTCTTTTTAAAATTGTTTACTTGATTTTTTAAAAAATAATCTTCAGATAAAAAGTTTTATAAAGGGTTTAAGGTTAATTAATATTACAAGTGAGCGAGTCTCAGTTGAGAACTTGTGATTGACGATTGGGAAAACGTACTAAATTTAGTATACAACTTTGGCAAGTTAAAATTCTCGTTGATCCTGCGAGAGATTTCTGCTAGAGGGGTTGGATTAAGCCATGAAAGTGTGTTAACTTCGTGTTAACCGCAGAATGCTGAGTAACACGTCACTAATCTGCCTTATGGCCTTTAATAATCTTGGGAAACTGAGTGTAAAAGAGATATTTATCATATACTGGAATGTTTTGATAAAGAACATAAGATGGGGTGGCGGCCGATTAGATTGTTGGTGAGGTAATGGCTCACCAAGTCTAAGATCGGTAGGGGTCGTGAGAGCGATGACCTCCAGAAGGACACTGAGATAAGGGTCCTAGCCTTAAGGGGTGCAGCAGGCGCGAAAACTCTACAATGCACGCAAGTGTGATAGGGCAACCCCTCGTGCTTATCTAAGGATAGGCTTTTGTTAAGTGTAATGTGCTTAACGAATAAGTGGTGGGCAAGACCGGTGCCAGCAGCCGCGGTAATACCGGCGCCACAAGTGGAGATCATTATTATTGGGTCTAAAGTGTTCGTAGCTGGTCGTATAAGTTTTTTGTGAAAGTTCTGTTGCTTAACTCAGAATTTGCAAGAAATACTGTATGACTTGAGACCGGAAGGGGTATGAAGTATTGTTTGGGGAGCGGTAAAATGCTATAATCCTTACAAGACTAACTAAGGCGAAGGCATCATACTTGGACGGATCTGACAGTGAGGAACGAGAGCTAGGGTAGCGAACCGGATTAGATACCCGGGTAGTCCTAGCTGTAAACGCTGCGGGTTACGCTTTGCTAAATCTAAGGGATTTAGCAGGGGGGTAGCGAAGGCATTAAACCCGCCACCTGGGAAGTACAGCCGCAAGGCCGAAACTTAAAGGAATTGCCGGGGGAGTACTACAAGAGGTGCGGCGTGCGGTTTAATTGGATTATACACCGAGAATCTTACCATGGGCGACAGCACAATGAAGGTCAGATTAAAGGTTTTACCTAAGACGCTGAGAGGTGCTGCATGGCCGCCGTCAGCTCGTGCTGTAAGGTGTCCTCTTAAGTGAGGAAACGAGCAAGACCCATACCAATAATTGCTAACTAGGTCTACTAGTGCACATTATTGGGACTGCCTTGGAAACAAGGAG